>Ga0210384_10000426_pt1 | contig 64678 bp, 55 predicted proteins | sample IncBWH2MmetaG_FD_160574 | JGI IMG/M metagenome (GOLD analysis project Ga0210384, IMG submission 160574) | Forest soil microbial communities from Barre Woods Harvard Forest LTER site, Petersham, Massachusetts, United States - Inc-BW-H-2-M | ecosystem: Environmental > Terrestrial > Soil >...
AAATCGAAAGAGTCGACCACGTTGGGGCGGAAATTCGGGTCCAGCGCTTCACCGGCGCCAGATGCAACGGCGTTAAAACCTGGAAGAGTCGGCTGAGGAAGTGTTGCCGAAGCAGCCGGAATCGGGGCGTTGTTCCCGTCGGTTCCGATACGGAAAGCGTTCGCGGGAGTAAGCTGGGTACTGCCCGCGGGGACGCCGCACTGTGGGCCCGAAGCTACCGGTGCGATAACGCCGGGCATGGCGTTGTTGCGGCACTGGACAGCCTGGATGAGCCCTGTACCAAGCAACGGTACCAAGACGAGGTCCACTCCATTTAGACGTCCATAGACACGGCTATACCCGCCGCGAATAACGGTCTTGTTGACACCGAATGCTTTACCCATCCATCCATCGCTGAAATTAGGGTTCCAGGCAGCAGCGACTCGCGGGCTGAAAGAACCGTAGAACGGGTTGTAGGGGTATTTCTGCCCCGGTCCCGTATTGCCAACGAGGGCAAACCCGATCTCTGGGTTGTAAACCTGCCCATTCAGAGCAGCCATCTCTCGCTGTTTAAGATAGGCCGAAGTCTGAAGCTGCTGGCCGCTCGAATCCACCAGTTCGATCTGCTTGCCGAGTGCTTCCGTGGGGGGCATCTCGAGGGTCCAGCCCAGCCCGTATGTGACCGTCAATGAAGGCTTGAGGTGCCAGGAATCGCTGAAGTACACGTTGTAGTAAGGAATCGTGCTCTGGTCAAACGCGTGCGTGAGGGGGGGATTCAACGCAAGATTGGAGCCAGCGCGCGTGTAGGCGATTTGTGAGTCTGTCACGATGCCTAAAACGGCGGAAACGTCGCGAGCCCAGGTACTCGAGCTCACACCCGTGGGATTGGTTCCCGAGAAGTTCACAAGGCCGCCGCCCGAAGAATCACCGAGCTGGTAAGTGGCCTGGTAATTGATGCTGTTGCCGTTGTCCGAGCGCTGATGCCAGTCCCAATTGCGCTGATAAGCGCCGCCGAACGTGAAGAGGTGATTGCCTTTCAGCATGGTCCAGTCGTCACGGAGGAAGTTGTCGTGGCCATCCCAGAACCGCGTACGGACGCTCTGGGTGTTCACGTTGTAGGGAGCGAGAGCGTTCGTGGCGGACTCTCCAAAGGGTTCAAGTGCGGCGCCACCCACATCGGTGCCAAGCTGGGAGAATTGAGCAACACCGCCTGGATTGGACCAAGACCAGTAGTTGCGAAGGAAGCTGTAGTGCAAATCGTTGGTGGTGTTAGAGGTGACATTGATGGTCAAGCCGGCCACGAAAAACCACGGCTGTTGAGGGCGCACGGAGAGCGCTGCCGGTGTGCCCAGCGTGTTCCCCGGAAAGAAACCGCCGATATCGACCTGATTGGTCGTGGAGCGAACCAGCTTGTAATAGCGGTAGCTACTATTGAAATGGAACTTTGAGCTGAAGTCGTGATCCAGGCGAGCCACTCCGAAATTGGAGGTGTAGGGAACCTCAACATTGCCCTTAAACCCGATTTCGTTAACGCCATCGCACTTTGAGCCGGGGCCAATAATCGAGCAGCCCGGGTCATTCCCGATGGGCTCATACTTGTTCCACATTTGCTGGACCAGGGAATTAATTCCGATGCCTCGCGGATCGCACGCAGTAGTTCCGTTTGAGCCGCAGTTGGCCCCTGTATTCAGGTTGTAATTCACAGGAACGCCCGCAGCATTGTCAAAAGTAAGGATACCCAAGCGCATATTTGCGCTAGGAACCGCTCTCTCAAAGGTTGCCGAATTATTCCAGCGAAATCCCTCGTAGTTAGCAAAAAAATATGTTTTCCCACCAAGAATGTCCTTCTTGATGATCGGTCCCCCGCCGGAAGCACCGAAGCGGTTGTAGTGATAACTGGGCAAAGGTATGCCGCTGAAATTGTTGTCAAACGTGTTCGCGTTGAGATTATTGTCGAAATAATATTCGTAAGCGCTGCCATGCCAGGCATTGGTGCCGCGCTTGGTGACCACCTGAACCTGCGCGCCAGCGGAGCTGTTGAAGTCCGCGGTCTGGTTGGCGGTATTTACCTTGAACTCTTCAACGCTATCCAGAGGCGTCGGCATCACGCCGGTCGGACTGCCGCCAATTTGACTGGAAACGATGCCACCGGTCGGATCGCCAGCGAAGCTTGGCGTATAGACCTGCATGCTGCCGTCCATATCATTTGTGTTCTGGCCGCCATCGAGCATGAACGTGCTTTGGTCGACGACCGCGCCGGCCACGCTACCATCGGGGGAGACACCGGGCTGCAAGGTTACGAAAGTGGCTGCGTCCCGGCCAATCGAAGGCAAGTTCTGCAAGAGGTCGCCGCTAACGGTGTTGCCCACCGTAGCGTTCAGGGTCTGCAACTCGGCGCCGTTGGTGGCCGTTACTTCGACAGTCTCCGCCACAGAGCCAATTTCCAGCGTGAGATTCAAAGTAAGCGAAGCGCCGATGTTTACCACCTGGTCCACGAGCTTTGCAACCCGAAACCCGGTCTTGCTGACAGAGACCGTGTATTTGCCTGGCACTACGTTTGCAAAGAAATATCTCCCGTTTTCATTCGTTACATCCGTTCGTGAAATACTCGTCGCGGTATCAGTCAACGTGACCGTCGCGCCGACAATGGCACCGCCAGACGGATCCGTAACTGTTCCGGCGACTGTACCGGTTGATGCGCTTTGAGCGAACAGAGCAGACGGAGCAAGAGCACAAATACAGAACAACGCAGCTAGGAGCAACGCCACTCGCTTACTTGACATTCAACTACCTCCTGGATGGGCCTTTGGAGCCCTACACTTCTCAAACAGCTAAAACAAATCAGGCAGAGCCGATTACTCTGAAAGATCCAAACTGTCCTTGAATTGGGCAACCACTACAAACTAAACCTGATGATAAAAACAACTGCAAGCCAGCTACCACTGCGTGAGAAAAAGTTAAACCGAATGCTCTCTATAAATTATCTAAGCTTGAGATTGCTCTTCCTTGCATCGATATACGTCTCGCCATATTTGGCTACAGCGTTTCATAGGGCGCAAAAAGTTGCTTCGGGCACAAATCGACAGACAGAAATAAGGCTCCGCTACCGCGGCAGCCCTAATTCGCCACAGTTCTGGTCGATTGCGCTTGGCAACAGCAGCCCACCACAGGGTGATAGCGCGTTATATATTGCCCCCGAGAGGTTTTGTCAACGGGAATCTGGACGCGAGCCATGTAAAGTTTAGATTTAGCCGATTGAACCTGTGGAGGCCGTTCTCGGCGGGCAATCTTGACTCTGCCGTCCCTGATGGTTCCCGTCAACGCCAACGATCCAAACGGGCCGAAAATGCCGAATCCCAATTATGCAGCCTGCACTGGATGCATCAGTCCGATCACCGGCCTCTATCTTGGCAACAGCGGAGCGGCCTTAAACGTCTCGAACTTCCAGAGAGCGACGCAAGACGCCGCCAAGGATTTGCAGGGCTTGGCGGGGCTTCGGGCGACCTGACGCCTCGCATCATGCAGCTCGCAATTCGCTTTCGTTGGTAAGAACCGCGGAGACGATGAGGACACAACTAACAATCCGACCAGCTCAGAGGGCCGAAAGGTCCCCTCAGCTATTTGCGGCACGGAGAATCGATGGAGAGATCTTTTGAGGAGCCCAACGGCCTAGTGGAGGGAACTGCCTTCCTGCGCATAGACCGTGCGGCCCCCCACAACCGTGAGAAGAACCGTAGTCTTCGTGTACTGCGGCGGCGGAGTTTTTGTGAGGTCGTTCGAAAGAACGATGAAGTCCGCGTACTCACCGACTTTCAGCTCACCCTTCTTCCCTTCCTCGAACTGTGCGTAAGCTGAACCTGAGGTGTAGGCGCGGATGCAATCTTCCAGCGAAATTTTCTCCTGAGGTTCCCATCCGCCGACAGGACCGCCATCCGGCAGCTCACGCGTCACGCAAGCATAGAGACCGCGCATGGGGTTGATGGGCTCGACGTCGTAATCTGTGCCGAAAGCAAGACGAGCCCCGCTTTTCAGCAAAGAGGCCCAAGCGTATGCGCCCTTGGAGCGGTCGGGACCAATCCGCAAGCCGGCCCAGCGCATGTCGGTGGTTTCATGCGATGGCTGCATCGAAGCGATGACCTTTAGCTGCGCAAAGCGCGGCAAATCTTCCGGCGCCACGACTTGCGCATGCTCGATGCGGTCGCGTCGGTCGCGCGGTCCGTTGGCTTTGGCGACGGCTTCGAATACGTCGAGAGCCACGCGATTGGCTCGGTCACCGATAGCGTGAAAATTAATTTGGAAGCCGGCTCTGTCGCGCTCGATTGCCATCGCGCGAAGCTTATCCGGATCGTTCGTCAGGATTCCGCTTGTGGAAGGATCATCTGAATATGGCGCGAGCAGGGCCGCGGTGCGCGAACCGAGCGCGCCATCCGCAAAACCCTTGAGCGCACCAGTCCTCAGCCATGGATCGCTCGTGCCGCCTTGCGCACGCATATTCAAGAGTTGGTCCATCGGCTGAAGAAAAGGCAGCCACTCCGTTATGCGCAGCGTAAGCTTCCCTTCTTCTTTCAATTGCACATAAACAAGATAATCCGCCCAATCGGAAAAATCCTGTGCGGAGGTCACACCGTTTTTGGCGGCGTCGGCAAGAACCATCTGGATACCGCGGCGGCGCTGGTCGGATTTCAAATCAGGAATCCTGGCGGAAACCAAGCTCATCGCGGAATCTTCTTCGAGCATGCCGGTGGCTGCGCCGTCGGCGTCGCGCTCGATCATTCCGCCGGGTGGATTCGGCGTGTCCTGCCTGATCTCGCCGTGCAGCAGCGCGAGCGTATTGGCCACGGCTACATGCCCCGAGACATGCACTAGAAAGACGGGATTCTTCGGCGCCACCGCATCCAGTTCCTGTTTGTTGGGAAATTTCTTATCCGCCCAGAGCGTGTGATCCCAGCCGCTTCCGGTGATCCACTCGCCCTCCTTGTGCTGGGCAACGGCATCGGCAATGCGCTTCTGAAGTTCCTCGATGCTGGCGACACCATTCAGCCTTACGGAGAGCATATCCGCACCCGCGCCCCCGAGGTGCACGTGGGCATCATTAAACCCAGGCATCACAAATTTGCCCTTGAGCTGGATCGTTTCTGCGCTTGGTTCGTTTCCACCGCATTCGAGAAGTACGTAGTCGATTTTGCCGACGCAGCGAATCTTGCCGTCGCGAATTGCCATCGCATCGGCCCACGGCTGCGCCGAATCATTCGTATAAATCCTGCCATGCAGATAAACCACCGTATGGGACTCGATCTGCGCCGATTGGGCTTTTGCTCGCAGAACAAATATTTCGGCACAACAGCTCAAAAGAACAAATCCGCCCAAATACAGCAAGCTGGTCCCGCGAATCTTCATCTCGTTTTCTCCGGCGCCACGTCTGCCATTCCAAGCAGTGTGAGCAGGGCGCGTTTCAATCCCATTTCGCGGCCTGTTGGCTCATACCATTCCTGGAGCGAGTGCGCGCCACCGCCGTTGCCACCGGCCCCGATGGAAATCGCGTCGATGCCCTGCGAGAGAGGGATATTCGCATCGGTGGAAGAACGCTCGATCCGTGATTCGTTTTCCACGATAGCATCCGCCGCGCGCAACGCCGCGAGAAGCGGCGACTCTGCTGCCAATTCGCCACCGGGGCGGCTTCCAAGGGGCTCGACCTTCCATTCGAGCTTGCCTTTCGAGCGGTCGCGGGAGGACTCCATCTCATCGCGAACGCCAGCGGCCATGCACTCGCGCAGAGCGGATTCAAGTCGCGTCAGCTCGCTTTCGCTCTCCGAGCGCACATCGACTTTGAGGCGGGCTTCGTAAGGAATGGAATTTATGGAAGTGCCGCCCTCAATTTGTCCGAGATTGAACGTGGTGCGCGGCAATGCCGGAACTTTGGTGTTGATGAAGCGCACCGAGCCGCGAACCAGCGCATTAATTGGATTGGGCATGCCGAAATCCGACCAGCTGTGGCCGCCGGGGCCCGTTATGACCACTTCGAGGCGCCGCGAGGCAAGTGCGATCGTCGTCACGTGATCGGTGCCCGCGCCGTCGAGAACGACCACGGCTTTTAACCTGCTGTGGTAAGTATCGACAAGCGCGCGCATGCCGCGGAGGTTGCCTTCGCCTTCTTCGCCGACGTCGGCAACGAAGAGGATGGTGCGCTGCGGCTTGATTTGCGTTTCGTGAATGGCGCGGGCAATGGCCGCCAGCGCGGCGAGGCCGGTGCCGTTGTCGGAGATTCCGGGCGCAAGCATGCGGCTGCCTTCGTGCCGAACTTTGACGTCCGTTCCCGCGGGGAAGACGGTATCGAGGTGTGCGGAGAGCACGACGATTTCCTTTTCGCTCACGCCGCGGAGCTCTCCGATCACGTTACCGACGGAATCGACCTGGACGTTCAGTCCGGCCGAGGACAGCAACGCTTTGAAAGCCACCGCGCGCTGGCCCTCCTGAAACGGAGGAGCGGGAATCTCGGTGAGGCGCGCTTGCTGCTCATTGATCCAATTTAGATTGGGCGCGAACCACGCCAGCGCCGCGCGCACCTGCGCGTTTTCACCAAGCTGGACGGAGGAAGCAGAACGAGTGGCGTGTCGGGCGAGAGAAGAGCGAACCGGCATAGCGAAGAGGATAACCCAAACAACGACGCGTTTCACTGTCCTGCTCCTCGCTGTTGTGTAGTTCAAAGCCGTGTGGCCTCGGAGCAGAGTGCCGAGACTTCCGCGTCGGTCAGTACGCGAGCTGATTGCTTCGCGGCATCAAAGATGCGATTGACGATGGTATCGTCGGCTGGAATTTTGTGGCGCTCTAGCCAGAAAAGCACGTTGGATTTGCCGCTCATGGGCCCGATTTCGATCCCCTGTTCAAGACCGAAAAGATGCGAAGGCACGCCGCTATAGACGGAGTCAGCGAGCGACTCGTTTCCTTTATGAAATGCTTTGATGATCGCGGCGGCGTGGACGCCCGTTGCCGTACGGAACGCATCGCGGCCAATGACAGGATAGTTCGGCGGAATAACTGTGTGCGTGGCTTTGGCGACTTTTTCGCAATACTCTCTGAGTCGCGAGAGGTCCTGGTGAATGACGTCCATCAAGCGCAAATTCACCAACATCAATTCCATCGGCGTGTTGCCGACGCGCTCGCCAAGCGAATTCGCCGCTGCGTGAACCTGATCCGCGCCCGCAGCAATCGCTGCAAGAGAATTCGCAATAGCCAAGCCGCGATCGTTGTGGCCGTGCCAGTCGACGCGGATTTTTTCTCCGCTGGGCTTCACGACTTCTTCGATCACGAATTTCACGAGATTGTACGCGCCATTGGGAATGGCGTGCCCCACGGTGTCGCAGAGCACGATGGCCCGCGCGCCGCTGCGAATCGCGGTGGTGTAGAGACGCTTCACGGTATCTGGGTCCGTGCGGATCGTATCTTCGGTTACGTACATTGAGGGAAGCCCGTGCTCGACCGCGAACTTCACCGCTTTTTCGGTGGTGCGCTCAAGATGATCCACGGTCCAGTCTTCAACGAGCCGACGAATGGGGCTCGATCCCAGAAAAGTTGCGGCTTCAATTGCCATGCCTACGCGCTGGGAGATTTCGGCGATGGGGCGAATATCGGCTTCAATCGTTCGCGCGGCGCAGTTTGGCTTAATCTTCATCCGCTTGTTCACGATTTCGCGAGCCAGCGCTTCGGTGTGTTCGACGGCGCGCGCGCCGGCTCCCGGCAAACCGATGTTGAGCGAGTCAATGCCCAGCGCTTCCATCAAGTGTAGGATTTCGATTTTTTCTTCGATGCTGGGATCGTGCACGCTCGGATTTTGCAGGCCGTCGCGCAGCGTTTCATCGTTCAGAAGGACCCGGGTGCCCGGAGCGATCAGGGGGGCGGCGGCGATGTTCCAATCGTAAATCCATTCGTTTTGCGTTGGCTCCGTCATCGCCCCGCTCCTGAGTCTGGCCGCAGCACCGTTTGCGAGTATCTCCAAAAACATTCTGGATCATCATAAACCTCGTCGCGGTCGTGGCATTCGCGTTCGTATTCGAGATGAAAGCAAATCCAGTGCATGCCTTCGAAGATCTCATACTTCGCCTTGTTAACAACAACCGCCTCGCCACACCGACGACATACTGGATTTTGTTCGCTCACTCAGAAACTCCTAACGAACTCTCATCCGTTTTCTCGAGTGGATTATCACGAAGGTTTCACTTCAAACCGTGATCGCGAAACATTGTTTTCAAAGCGCTGCGGGCATTACGCAATTTTGCGGCGAGGCCCCCGCCAAACTCAAATTTCAGGAACCCGTCGGCGGCGTGTTCGAGATCGGCGCCATAACGATACCACCAAGGCTTTTCACGCCATGGCAAGCGGTCCACATCGATGTATTTCGGTTGGACCATTTCGAGTAAGCCCGCTTTCCCGTGCGTGCGGCCCCAACCGCTTGCACCGCAGCCTCCGTGAGGCGCTTCCGCGATGCCGAAGTAGCTGATCGCGTCATTGACCATAACCGCTCCCGCGCGCAATCGTGTGGCAATCGACTGCCCGCGCTTTGCATCTCTTGTCCAAACGCTGGCAGCTAGCGCGAAGGCCGAATCGTTCGCGCGCGCGACCGCTTCTTCGCCGTCTTTAACAGATTGAACAGCAAGTATGGGGCCGAACGTTTCTTCCTGAAAGAGCTTCATCGAGGAATCCACGCCGGCAATTACGGTCGGCCCAAAAAAGTTCGCGCCAATGTCGGGACGTGGTTTGCCACCGCACACCACGCGAGCGCCGCGCGCCGCAGCGTCGTTCACCAAATCACTCATGCGCTGCACATGCTGCGGCCGAATCAGCGGCCCAACATCCGTCGCCGGATCGCATCCCGGACCGAGACGCAGCTTTTTTGTTTTCTCGACGCAAAGCGTCAGAAATTTTTCCTCGATGGCCTCTTCCACGAAAAGCCGCTCGACGGACAGGCACACCTGTCCGCAATTCGTGTAGCTGCCCCAGACCGCAGCGCTCGCCGCGACATCCATATTCGCGTCCGCGAGCACAATCATCGCGTCTTTGCCGCCCAGCTCAAGTACGCTAGGAACCAGCCTTTTGCCGCAAGCTTCTGCGACCCGGCGGCCTGTGGCCACGCTTCCGGTAAACATGACTTTGTCCGGTGCGGCATCAATCAGCGCCTGCCCCACTTCTCCGGCACCTTGAATGACAGTGACGAGATTTTTAGGAAAGCCCGCGTCTACGAAAAGCTTTTCGATCAGCGCGCCGCATTGCGGAGTGAAATCGCTCGTCTTGCAAACGACTGCGTTTCCCGCAGCCACGGCCGGAATTATTTGGCTTAGCGGAATGGCAAGGGGATAATTCCATGAGCTGATGATGCCGATCACACCCATGGGGTCGTAGACCAAGCGACCGGCCTTCGTTTTGCCCGCGCTGCTGTGGTGCGGCACGCGTTCAGACCGCAAAAGCCGCTTGCCCCATTTCGCGTAATACTGTGCCGTGTCGAGTGCAACAAAAAGATCTGCGAAAAGAGCCTCAACGCGCGGCTTGCCGGACTCCGCCACAACAGCGTCGGCCAGCGCATGCCTCGAAGCCATCATGTGCTCGCGCAATACGCCTAGTTGCGCGCACCGCTTTTCGATCGGCACCTCGGACCACACAGATTGTGCTGCACGCGCTCCCGCCAGAATTTGCGGCAGCTCCACCGGCTGGGTCTTCTCAAACTGTCCAAGGATTTTGCCTGTAGCAGGATCAATCGACGGAATCGTCTCGACAGGGATGGCCGTGGCCGCCATGAATACGATTGTATCCGATTTTAATCGCGCGCTGGGACTGCAGAGGCTTCGGAACTCCCCGTGCAGATTCAGAATCAGGCGCTTCGCTGTTTGGATCCTTGGAGTATTTGCCTTACCAAATTCTGCGGACGGAAAGTTTGTCGAAGATTTTGTCGTTGCTAAGAATCGGCAAGCCCTCAAGTTGAGCCTGCGCGGCGAGCATGCGGTCGAACGGGTCCTTGTGAGCTGCCTTGATCATTCCGGCGCGGACGGCGTGCTTAATCGAAATCGGCAGTTCCAGAAAACCCTCTTTTTCTAGTTCCGCGGAGAAGCCCGAGACTAGTGCCGACGACTTGAACTTACCAATCCGGGCTTTAATCGCTAGTTCCCATGCAGACGCGGCCGAGATATAAATAGTGGTTTCCGGGTTTTCAAGAATCTCGCGTACTTGATACGATAGCTGTTCGCGCCCTTCGATCCACCAGACAAACGCATGCGTGTCTGCCAGAACTCGCTCCATATTTCACTCGATTCCCCAATTCTTCAACTCTTCGTTCGAGAGCGGGGCAAAGGCGTCCGGCGAATACCATATCTTGCCTTTCAGGCGTCCCGGAATACGCTTTCTCCTACGCCGGCGGACTGGGACCAATTTCACCACGGGTTCTTTGCCGCGCGCGATAATGACCTCTTCTCCCTTAAGCGCATCTCGAATCAATTTAGAGAGATTAGTCTTCGCCTTGTGGACGGTATACATGGTTAGCTAAGTATATTAGCTAAGCGTTTGATTTTCAATGCACATTTCGGTGAAATCTGAATTAGCGTTACAGCTCACCGACGCGCCAGGCTTCGTCGTGCATCACCTGCACCATGCACAGCCCCTGCGGAGGCACGGTCGGCCCGGACTTGGAACGATCTCGCAATTGATAGAGGCGCGGAATATCGTCGGGCACGAGTTTGCCTCGGCCCACATCCAGGAGCGTGCCAACCATTTTGCGAACCATAAAGCGCATGAACGAACGGCCGCGCACCGTGTAGACGAGTTCTTCGCCATCGTCGCTGCGCACCAACTCGCTCGCATAAATCTCGCGCACCGTCGAGCGTTCTTTGTCGTCATCCTCCGAGCCCGTGGACGCGGCGAACGCAGCGAAATCGTGCGGACCGACGAAGCGCGAAGCGGCAATACGCATCGCGTCTTCATCAAGCGGAAACGGATAGTGCAGTACGTAACGCCACACCGCCGGCGGAACAACTTTGCCGCGATACAAACGATAGCGATAAATCTTCCCAAGCGCCGACCACCGCGCGTGAAAATCCGGCCCCACTTCCTCGGAACCGACGATGCGAATCGCGGAAGGCAGAAGCGCGTTCAAAGCGCGCTGAAACTCCCCCGCCGACAAACCCGACTGCGTGCGAAAGCTAGCCACCTGTCCAAGAGCGTGCACGCCTGCGTCCGTGCGTCCCGCGCCATTCAGCATCACATTCTCCTGCGTGAGCTGCCGTAGCACTCTGGAAATCTCTCCCTGAATCGTTGGCTTATTGGACTGAATCTGCCAACCGTGAAAGTCCGTACCGTCGTAAGCAATCGTGAGCTTGAAATGGCGCATGAATGGAAAGTGTTCTACCTACGGCGATCAATTCTCAGAAGAGTCGCAAGGTTTGGCAAGTGCTTTGGGTGGGTCACGTTCAGGGAGCCGTACGAGCGAAGCGGCTGCCAGGCTTCACGGCCGCGCCGCCTTCGCGGCACAGAGGACAATCCTCGGGTTCGTACTTGGCGATGGGAAGGTCCAGCAAAGCCTGAGTCTCAACGCCCAGCTCAAGCGTGCCGCCGCTGCGGTCGATCAAAGCCCCGGCAGCGACAACTCGCCCGCCTGCTTCTTCGACCACTTGAATGGTTTCCTGCGTCGAGCCACCGGTCGTCCAAACATCTTCGATCACCAGAACATGCTCATCCGGCTTGAGCGAAAACCCGCGCCGCAGTGTCATCGTGCCGCTGGCGTCCCGTTCCGCGAAAATAGCAGGCACTCCCCTACCTACGCTGCCCTTTGGTTCTGGCAAAGCCCGTGCCACTTCTTGCCCGATAACCACTCCGCCCAAAGCCGGTGAAACAACAGCCGCGATGATGGCGTCGGAAAAGAGCGCGGCCAGCGCTTGCCCAAGCTTCTCGGCGAATCGAGGATACTGCAGGACGAGCGCACACTGCACATAAGTCCCGCTGTGCAAGCCGCTGGTAAGCTCAAAATGACCATGCCGGATGGCTCCGGCGGACTCAAACATGCGCAGCAGTTCTTCTCGTGAGAGCATCATTTTCGGCCAGCCGCATTTAACCTCTAAATACCGATTCGTGAGCAGCCTAGCCGCCGTGCGCCGCGTTGTCAAGGAATGGAGCGCCTGCTAAAGTCTGAGGCAAGTTTTCCGGGCCGCGCCACTGCTTTCCAGCCGCTTCCCGGTCAAAACGGTGATGGATTCCCCTGAATAGACCTATCTCTCAGCCTCGATCCCGGTGTTTGCTTCCGCTTGGCAGGAAACCTACCAATTGAGTGTACCAACACCCGTTCAGGGCACGTTCCACACTGTCAGTGTGAAACAAACCAGTTTGAAACAAATATGTCCCGCAGGGACAGAATCTCGAGGAATAAAATTGTCATGCCAACTCTATGGGGACGCGTCAAGAATTTCTTTTTGGTCGCTAACAAAAAGCAATCCGCTCTGCAGAAGAGAGGGACGCGGCAAAGTTTGCTCGTTGCCAGATCTCTTCTTGCCATCCTGATGGCCGCGCTTCTTGTCGCGGGCCAGATCTCGCCCGCTTTTGCGCAAAGCCCTGCGCAGAACCCTCCGCCGAATCCTGCACCGGCCCCACCCACAGCTGCGCCGGACTCGGCCATCGCTCCCGTAAGCTCTCTGGGCCTCGCGAAGTACAATTTCACGAACGGACCCCGGGCCTTCCCAAGTCTCCTCAAGCCCTATCAACAGATTCAGATCGATCAACCGGTCATCGCCAATTCACCGCGGCTCGATCAATTGGTCCACGATGGCAAGCTGGAGCTAACCCTGCAGGACGCTGTCGAACTGGCGCTCGAGAACAGTATGGACATCGCAGTCCAACGCTACTATCCGTGGATCGCGGACGCCTCCATTCTCAAAGCCAAATCCGGCGCCTTGGGTTACTCGACTCCTGGCAGTTCTCTCAGTTCGTCGACGGCGAACCTTCCGAGCCTCTCCTACGACCCCACTCTTACCGCCGGAGTCGGTATCAGTGATGCCTCGACGCCCGTAAACAATCCGTTCACCTCCGGAACGGGCGCGGCCGGCGTCCTGGATTTGATCACCCATACCACGCAGTTCAACACCCAGTTCACCCAAAACTTCGAAACAGGGACAAATCTGTCCGTCATTTGGGACAATACGCGCAGCAGTACGAGCTCCACACAAAACTTTTTTAACCCGGCAGTTCAATCAACCTTGACCATCGGCTTCTCTCAGGCGCTCTTGAACGGCTTTGGCATCGCCGTGAACACCCGCAACATTCGCATCGCAAAAAACAACCGCAAAATCGCTGACTGGGCGTTCGCGCAGCAAGCCATCACCACGATTACCGCCACCATCACAGCGTACTGGGAACTCGTCTACGCTCGTGCAAACGTCAAAGTCAACGAGCAGGCCGTCACCGTTTCTCAGAAACTTTACAACGACAATAAGAAACAGCTTGATGCCGGTACCATGGCGCCGCTAGACGTAACCCGCGCACAATCCGAACTGGCAACCGACCGCCAGAATCTCATCGTGGCACAAACGGTCCAGCTACAAAATGAACAGATCCTGAAAAATGCCATCACGAAGAACCCGTTGGCCCCCAATGTAGTCAACGTCGAAATCATTACTTCCGACAAGCCCACACCTCCCGCCGCGATCGAAAATCCGTCGTTCGAGGATTCCATCCAAGAAGCGTTTACCAAGCGGCCGGAGCTTCAGGAGCAACTCTACAATTTGAAGAATGCCGACATTGATATACAGGCCACGCGTAAAGCGCTGCTGCCTACTCTCACGCTGGGCGGACAATACAGCTCCGTCGGTTTGGCAGGCAATTCGCCGATTCCAGGCGCGAAAACCTATACAAACAGCAACGTCCCTATCGTGGATGCAAATGGCAATCCCGTCACTGTGGACATTGGAGGCGTCCCAACTCCGATTTTCGAGCCTATTGTGAATACCGCAGTTGCAGGCACGAATCAGCAGGGCTTCGGAACGGCCCAGAGCCAAATCTTCCATAATCGCTTCCCCGAGTATTCCGCGCAGTTGACTCTGAACCTCCCCTTGCGGAACCGTTCCGCTCAGGCAGACAGCGCCCGCGCCATCCTCACCCAGCGCCAGCAGGAGGCCCTGCTACAGCAATTGAAAAATGCCGCTCTACTTGATGTTCGCAACACCTATATCGCGCTCACACAAGACCGCGCACAAGTAGATGCCGCCAGCGAAGCTCGCCAGCTTCAACAGGAAACGTTTGACGCCGAACAGAAGAAATATCGTTTGGGCGCGTCCACCGTTTACAACGTCATTTTAACGCAGCGCGACCTCATCACCGCGCAAGGCACGGAGCTCCGCGCCCTGGCCAATCTCGAGGAGGCCAAAGCCAACTACGAACGCGCGCTCGGGCGCACTCTGGACGTGAACCACGTCACCATTGCCGAAGCCAAATCCGGCGATGTTGAGCGCGAGACGCTTATCCCCGGCACGATTCACGGGAAGGTCGCAGGCACGGAAGACCTCTTCCGTAGCAGCGGAATGCGCTAAACTCAGAGCGAAGCCGCTCCGGCAGTTCCTCCGTCGCGGCTTCGTCTTGCTCTTCAAACCCTTTTTCCTTGTGTCTACCCAGCCTTGCAGAGCGGCGCACGTTCTTTAAATCCATCGATTTATTCCTGAACTGCTCCAAATCCTTGTCTTGCCTGCCCCTGCTCCATTATCCTCGTTATACCTAACGCGGCCGCGTTTCTGGTTCATGGCACAGGGTTTATTGCTCCCCGTGCCTCCAAATCCAGCCCGCAAATGAAACAAAATCCATGGTTCGAGCGTTTTACAGAGTTAGGTCAAAATACAAACGTCCCGCTGGGACAGAATCTCGAGGGGAAAAGATCACTATGAAGACACTGAGGGCGACCTGGAAGCGGTCGATTTTAGGGGCCGTCACCCGTAGGACAGCTTCGCAATGGGCCCGATCTCTGTTGGCAATCGTTTTGGTAGGCCTCCTGGCCGGAGGACCACTTTCGCCGGTTTTCGCGCAGACTCCCGCTCAGAATCCGCCGTCCACTCCTGCGCCGGCGTCCACCGGGGCCACTATCGCACCAGTCTCTTCTCTGGGCGTTTCGACCCACAATTACACCCACGGTGTACGATCCTTTCCAAACATTCTCAAACCCTACGAGTCACAACACGTCGATCCGCCGGTGCTAACCAACTCACCCCGCATCGATCAGCTCATTCGGGATAACAAGCTGGAGATCAGCCTCCAGGACGCCGTCGAGCTAGCGCTCGAAAACAGCATTGACATTGCCGTCCGGCGCTACTATCCATGGATCTCCGACGCCGGCCTCCTCAACGCCCAAGCTGGCAATACTGGTTTTGGCACGCCCGGGGTGCAGATCCCCGCCTCCTCCGCCGTGATTAACCCGTACGTCTTCTTCGTTCAAAACTTCGATCCCCTGATCACGAGCAGCGCTTCAGTTGGCGACTTCACCACACCCATCAACAACCCATTCACTTCGGGTGCCGGCACCGCCAACACCACCGGCGTTGCCTCCGTCACTTCCCACTCAACTCAATTTAATAACCAGTATTCGCAGACCTTCCAGACCGGAACGAACCTCCAAGTAAACTGGAACAACAACCGTAGCAGCGCCAACATCGCCAATTTCTTCAATCCTTATGTGACTTCCGCGCTTAACGTCTCTATCTCTCAGCCGCTCTTGAACGGCTTCGGCAAGTCGCAGTGGACTCGCAACATTCGCATCGCTAACAACAATCGCCAAATCGCCGATTGGGATTTTGCGCAGCAGGCCATCACCACCATCACGAACACCATCACGGCTTACTGGGAACTCGTTTTCGCGCGGGAAAACGTCAAGGTTAACCAACAGGCGGTGAACGTTTCTGAGAAACTCTACGAGGACAACAAGAAGCAGCTCGAAATCGGAAGCCTCGCGCCCCTCGACGTGACTCGGTCAGAATCCGAAGTCGCTACAAACACTCAGAATCTTATCTTCGCGCAGACGATCCAGCTCCAGGACGAGCAAACACTGAAAAATTACATCTCCAAAGACCCGCTCGCTCCGAATCTTATCAACGTGGAGATCATTCCTACCGACAAGCCATCGCAGCCGGCTGCGATTGAAGCAGCATCCTTCGAAGATGCCATTAAGGAAGCTTTTGCCAAGCGCCCGGAACTTCAGGAAGAGGTCTACAATCTAAAGAACGCCGACATCGACGTTCGGGCTACTAAGAACGCCCTCCTCCCCTCGCTGACAGCGAACGCGTTCTATCAATCCAACGGCCTGGCAGGAAACAGCCCTATCCCGGGCACCACCTCCACCATCATCAGCACCGGCGTGCCCATCGTCGACGGCGGCGGTAACCCCATCAGCGTGGATATTGGCGGCGTGCCGACTCCCATATTCGAATCTGCCGCCGTCACCCCTAGCACAGGCACTCTTAAGCAGGGCCTCGGCACAGCGCAAAGCCAGATCTTTCACAACCGCTTCCCCGAATATGCCGGCCAGCTTACGTTGACGCTTCCGCTTCGCAACCGCGCAGCCCAAGCCGAGCACGTCCGTGCTCTCCTCACCCAGCGGCAGATGGAAGCCTCGATGCAACAGCTACGGAACGCCGCGCTTCTCGACGTACGCAATACCTTTATTGGGCTCACACAAGGCCGCGCCCAGGTCGCAGCCGCCGTGAAAGCCCGCGAGCTCCAACAGCAGACCTTTGATGCGGAGCAGAAGAAATATCAGCTCGGCGCTTCGACTGTGTATGTCGTTATTCAGACGCAGCGCGACCTCATCAACGCCCAAGGCCAGGAAATCCGCGCGCTGGCCAACCTTGAGGAAGCCAAAGCCAACTATGAGCGCGCCCTCGGGCGCACTCTCGAGGCGAATCATGTCACCATCGCCGACGGTAAGTCGGGCGAAGTTGAACGCGAAACACTGATCCCCGGCACTCTCCACGGAAAAGTCGTGGGCACAGACGAGCTCCTCAAGAGTCTGAGCGATGGAGGGCGACGGTAACTTCTTCAGCGAGGCCGGATTGGGACTGCTAACCTCTTCGGCCTCGCTCTTTTTCTTCTGTGCTGACTTCGCGCCTTGTTAGTGTCCAGTCCTCTTGCCCCGCTTTTCGCTTTCGCATAGCATGGAATTCTGCGTTCTTTGTACCTAGTTAAGAACGCGCAAACTTTGGGAGCGCCAGACCATGAGCGACAAGGTCAAGGGAACGACTACGACCATCACGACCGGCGACGCTCCAGCCCCATCTCGCGAACTTTCTGCGCAAGAACGCGCCTGGGAAGAAAATACGCTCCGCCCGACACTGGAAAAAAGTCCCGAGCGCCAAAAGGAATTCACGACCATTTCGGGATATCCCATCCGGCGCCTTTACACACCCGCCGACTTGCCTGGCTGGGATCCAAATCGCGACTTGGGTTATCCCGGCGAACCTCCCTACACGCGCGGCATTCATTCCACGATGCATCGCGGCCGGCTCTGGACGATGCGGCAATTCGCCGGTTTCGGTACCGCGGAAGACACCAATCAGCGCTTTCGCTACCTTCTGGCGCAAGGCCAGACTGGACTCTCGACCGCCTTCGATCTGCCCACGTTGATGGGTTATGACTCCGACCATCCGCTCTCCGAAGGCGAAGTCGGCAAATGCGGCGTGGCCATCAGTTCCCTCGCCGACATGGAAGTGCTCTTTGACAAAATTCCGCTCGCGAATGTCACGACTTCGATGACTATCAATTCGCCCGCGGCAGTGATTTGGGCGATGTACCTAGCCGTCGCGGAACAGCAAGGCGCCGATTGGAAGAAGCTTTCGGGGACTCTGCAGAATGACATCCTGAAGGAATACATCGCGCAAAAGGAATACATCTATCCGCCGGAACCTTCGATGCGCCTGGTGATCGACACATTTGAATTTGGCGTGAAGAACACGCCCAAGTTCAATCCCATTTCGATCAGCGGCTACCACATCCGCGAAGCCGGCTCGACCGCGATTCAGGAATTGGCGTTCACGCTGCGAGATGGCATGGAGTATGTCGAATATGGAATGCGCCGCGGGCTGGACGTGGATCAATTTGTCCCGCAACTGTCCTTCTTTTTCAACGCCCACAACGATTTCTTCGAAGAAATCGCCAAGTACCGCGCCGCCCGCCGCATCTGGCACAAAGCGATGGTCGAACGCTACGGTGCGAAAAACCCGCGCACCTGGGCGCTGCGCTTCCACACGCAAACCGCGGGCTGTTCACTAACGGCGCAGCAGCCATACAACAACGTCGTGCGCACCGCGCTCCAGGCAATGGCCGCCGTTCTCGGCGGCACCCAATCGCTGCACACGAATTCCCTCGACGAAGCCTGGGCGCTGCCGACGGAGTTCGCGGCCACCATCGCGCTGCGCACCCAACAAATCATCGCGCACGAAACCGGCGTCACCAACACAGTCGATCCACTCGGCGGCTCGTATTTTGTCGAAACGCTAACCAACGAAGTCGAACGCGGTGCGTGGGACTACATCGAAAAAATCGACGCCATGGGCGGCATGGTCCCAGCTATCGAACGCAGCTACCCGCAACGCGAAATCGCGGAAGCTTCCTACAAGTATCAGGTGGCCGTCGACAAAAAAGAAAAGATCATCGTTGGCGTCAACGACTACGTTGCCCCAGAAAAGCGACTCGATATTCTACAGATCGACGAAAGTGTCGCCCGCCGTCAAGCGGAGCGCCTCTCCAAGCTCCGCGCGGATCGCTCCAAAGCCGAAGTCGACCGCCGCCTAAACGCCCTCCGCAAAGCCGCCGAAGGCAAAGACAACCTAATGCCCTTCCTCTTCGACGCAGTGAAATCCTACGCCACCGTAGGAGAAATCTGCGACGCCCTCCGCCAAGTCTTCGGCACCTACGAAGAAGTCGCCATCACATGATTTGCGCGTGGGAACTGAGCTAACTCTCCGACGAATATGCCTGAGAAAAAAATAAGAGTGCTGATCGCCAAACCAGGGTTGGATGGCCACGACCGCGGCGCCAAAATCATCGCCCGTGCCTTGCGCGATGCGGGCATGGAGGTGATCTACACCGGCCTCCGCCAAACCCCCGAGATGATCGCCTCCGCCGCCGTCCAGGAAGACGTCGACGTTATCGGCCTCTCGATCCTTTCCGGCGCACACAACACCATCTGCCCGCAGCTCATGACCTTGCTGCGCGAAAAGGGTATGAACGACGTCACGGTTCTCGTCGGCGGCATCATTCCCGAAGCAGACATTCCTGCCATGAAACAATCCGGCATCGCGGAGATCTTCCTGCCCGGCACGTCCACGCAGGATATCGTCACCTTCATCCACAAGCGCCTGGCCCGCTAGGGCTGCTCGCGGCTTTACTGCAATGATTTCTCGAATTTGACGCGTGTGTAAAGCACCTGAAAGCCCTGCTGCACAATATTCCTCTGAGAAATACTGCCAGGCTGCGCGATGCTCACAGCCAGATCGCTGCCAGCCTGCGACGCACGCGCCAGGCGTCTTTGCAGCAGCGCAGTCTGCACGCCGCGCCTGCGCGCCACAGGCAAAGTGCTCGCCCCAAATAATCCCGCAACGCCGTCGTGAAGCGCCAGCGTTCCCCCTCCCGCGATTTTTCCATCCACGCGCGCTAAATAGCATTCCGTCTTGGGTCCGAATGCAAACAGTTTCATGACTTCGAGCAGTTCCTGAGACACGGGAAACTTTTCCGCAAATCCCTGGGAAACCGTCAGCGTCCACACATCGATCTGGTCCTTGCCGATTTTTTCGATGACCACGCCTTCGGGAGGCTCGGGACAAGTCTCATCAGGACTCACCTGCCGCGCCATGACATTTGAAAATTCGGTCACTCGATATCCGCGCTGCGCGAAATGTTCGATGAAAGTAGGATCGGCCAGCGGACACGTCTCCACGCGCACTGTTTCGTCGCGGCTGCGGTAAAATTCTTCCAGGCGATCGAACTCTTCTCCGCTCACCGGCCCATCGAGGCCCATCCCAACCGCTTGCGTGATCGGCGAATCCTTACCGCAGTACACCGCAAATCCACCTGCAACGCGCCTCACCGCCGCACCGCTCGCGGGCCGGAAACGCCCCAGAGCCTCCGCACATTCGACGGCGGCTTGCGCTTCGGCAAGTTCCACACGTCGAGCCAGCTCCAAATTCAGACGTAACTCTCTCATGTCTTGGTTTTAGTTTTTTCCTTTGTCCCGGTTCCTGTAGTTCTCTTTTACTTGACGCATTAATATTTTAATACGTTTCTTTTGTGTAGCGCTACTTTCGGGATCTACCTTTCGCAAAAGAAACTCCTGCTCTCGCTGAAGTTTCCGCCAGCTTTCCAATCGATCACCGTCCAGAATACCTGAAGCGAGCGCAGCTTGTACCGCGCAGCCGGGCTCCTTTTGGTGTTGGCAGTCGGTGAATCGGCATTGCGCGGCAAGTTCATCGACATCCGCGAATGTTTGCGTCAATCCTTCCGCTGCATTCCATAGCTGCAGTTCGCGCAAACCCGGCGTATCAATAATCATCGCCCCGCTCGGCAGCACGAAGAGCTCTCGCGATGTAGTTGTGTGGCGTCCGCGGCTGTCGCTCTCACGCACCGCGTGCGTAGTCTGCCGATCTTCTTGCAACAAGCGATTCACCAAAGTGGATTTCCCCACTCCCGAAGATCCAAGTAGAACTATTGTCTGCCCTTTCTTGAAGCTGCCTTCCAGCGCTTCCAACCCTTCTCCGGTTTTCGCACTGACGAGAAACACCGGTGCCGCCATGGCGATTCCTTCAATTTCCGCCGCAAGCTCAGCGGACTCCGCGCACGCGTCGGCCTTGTTTAGAACAATCGCCGGACGCGCTCCGGATTCCCAGCACTGCGCCAGGTACCGCTCCACGCGCCGCACGTTGAAATCGCCGTCCAACGCCGCCACGATCAGTGCGACGTCAATATTTGCCACAATCACTTGCTCCGCGATTTGTCTCCCCGCAACTTTACGTACAAACCGGCTGCGTCGCGTCAAAATATGCTGGATGAGAGCGTTTTGTTTCTCGGCGCGAAGCTCCACCGAAACCCAGTCGCCGACGGCCGGCCAGTCTCCGCCGGCTTCAGACTCTTTGCGAAATTTTCCGGAAGGCTCCGCCCAGCACTCTTCAAAGTTTCCAACCACGCGCCACAAGCCGCGTTGCTGCGACACAACACGCGCCGGAACGCAGCCGTCCTTCGCGCTCTCGTTCCACAGCGCTTCAAAATAAGCGTCCCAACCTAAATCCTGGATTAACACTTGCAAATCCTCCCGCTGCCCGCGAGCAGCAATGCGCGTGCGCTCTGGAAAAGTCCAGGCAGCGCAACGCGGCTGTGCGTTCGCTTGAACGGTAACCGTGAACGGAGGTCCAGATCGTTAAGCAAACACAGTGGTTTTGTTGTCAGCGAAAAAGGAGGAGCGGGAAGGTCTTTCGGCGAAATCGTTTGACTAATTTGAAAGCTCGCCGGAGGTACACCCGCCCAGAACAACTTCGACTGAGGTTTTCATAGGCGTCTCCGGCAAAAGATTCAGTGCCTTTGCTTCACTGTCAAATCGATTCTAGTCGCCCCGCGAAACCGCGTCAATCCCACGTGATTCTCTGCGCCGTGCAGGAAATCAGCTCCAAGCCGGATGCAGGTTACCTTTTGGATTCACAATCCGGCAAGATTTCCGGGGCGAGCACCCGGCTCTTAAACTGAATTATTGGAACTCGAATGCTGAGCTATACACTCGGACCATTCCTGGCCTTCCTGCCAAAGCGCTGGCGAGAGTCGCTGCCATTCCACGCTTCTGTGGAGTGGAGGCCTGCGGTACTCCTAAGCGGAATCCTGGAATGTGCCGTTGCTCTCATAGCGCTCGTGTACTGGTATTCGTACTCGGTGACCCATCGGGCGGCCGATGCCGTGTTTTCAGCTATCCAGAACGGCGCAGAAATCAATCCGAACGCGATAGGGTTCGCTGGTCTGGCTGTCATGTTTCTTCATCCGCTCACGTGGCTCATTGCGTACGGCGGAGTCGAAGGCATGGTGCGCTTGTGCGCAGCATTCACAGACACCACGCTCGGCGTTCTCCCTCTCTTCCTTGCGGATAAGATCTATCTCCAACTCGCTCGAGGTGGAAACCCCCTATCCGTGGGAACGGACAAGTTCTCGCAAAGCCATCTAGCCTCCGGTATACGTGCCGTGCGAGAAAGAGCCTTGATGGCTACATTGCCTTTGGTTCCAGACAAACTTCACTTTACGACAGAAGGTTCGGACGAAATTCTGGAAATCCATTCATGCCGCGTGAAAACCGAGTGGACCCCTCCGCGCGTGGTCCGGTATGAAGACCGCTACTACCAGCTGGAGGCATGCTCCGAGCGAAGTACGCCGCGTCCGTTTGTCTACACGCTGCGACGATTGTCAGCGGGCGTACCCGGCCGCACCGTTCTCATTTACTCACCCGAGCTAAAGGCCCACCTTGTCGAGCACTGAGAGTCCCCAGTTTTTATCTCAGGAATCCAAATTGCGGTAGCGGGTCAGTTTCGCCGCGAATAGTGCGTTAGCATAAAGCCATGCGTCTGCTGAAGCAGTTAGCGGTACTCGTGTTTTGGTTCTTTCTATGGACAGCGATTCCTGCCGCGTTGCTCTATCCATTAGCGCTCTGGGCGGCGAGGCACACGCGAATTTCAGGCTATGCGCTCGCTCAGGGCTACATTGTCGGTATAAGTCTGTTGTTCTTGCCGACGGGATTTCTCATTGACTTCATATATCGGCATTTCGTCCGCGGCCCGCGCGCTCGCAAATCGGCGGACGTGACCGATGACCCAAACTGACCCACTACTCAAATTGCCTTGCGCTCGCGGAAATGTGCGGCGGACCGTATACTATTTGCCTTGGCGTGCGACGGAGCTTCAGCGCGCCGGTGTGAATCCCTGCGCGAGGTCTGCGAGTGGCTGCGTCCGTCCTGAAAACCAGCGTGAAGGCGAAGTCGCCCGACTTCGAGAAAAACCACCGCCGCATTATTGACCTCCTCACCAAAATCAAAAACGAAGAAGAACAAATCCGCCAGGGGGGCGGCGCAAAAGCCATCGAATCACAGCACAAAAAAGGCCGGCTCACGGCGCGGGAGCGCATCGCGAAGCTGATTGATCCTGGCTCGCAACTTTTCGAGCTTGGTATTTTTGCCGCTTACGAAATGTACGAGGAATGGGGCGGCGCGCCTTCTGCAGGAACGATCACCGGGCTTGCGAAAGTTTGCGGGCGCACATTCATCCTCATCGCTAACGATGCGACCGTAAAAGCCGGCGCGTTTTTCCCAATGACTGCTAAGAAAGTCATTCGCGCACAAAACATCGCCATCGAAAATCATATCCCGACGATATACCTGGTCGACTCCGCCGGCGTTTTTTTGCCCCTCCAGGAAGACGTCTTCCCCGATGCCGACGATTTCGGCCGCGTCTTCCGCAACAACGCGGTAATGAGCGCGATGGGCATTCCGCAACTCGCCGCCATCATGGGCATGTGCGTGGCCGGCGGAGCGTACCTGCCGCTGATGTGCGACCACATTCTGATGACCGAAGGCTCGGGATTGTTTTTGGCGGGACCGGCGCTGGTTCAAGCCGCCATCGGACAGGTCACCTCCGCCGAAGACTTGGGCGGCGCAAAAATGCATTCGCAGATCAGCGGCACCGTCGATTTTCGCGAACCCGACGACGACGCGTGCATCGCCAGGATTCGCACGCTGGTCGACAAAATGGGCGCGGCAAATCCTTCGCCCTTCAGCCACGTCGCAGCGCGCGACCCGCTCTATCCAGCCGATGAAATTTATGGAATATTTTCCAGCGACCCCGCCAAACAATACGACATGCGCGAAATCATCGCGCGCATCGTCGACGCCAGCGAGTTTGAAGAATATCGCTCCGAATACGGCGAAACGGTCCTCTGCGGTTACGCCCGCATCGGCGGTTGGGCCGTTGGCATCGTCGCGAATCAAAAAAAGCACGTTCAGACGCTGGCACGTGGTTCCGATCAGAAACGTATGGAGTTCGGCGGCGTGATTTACACCGAGTCTGCCGAGAAGGCCGCCCGCTTTATTCTCGACTGCAATCAGAACCGCATCCCTTTGATCTTTCTGCACGACGTCAACGGCTTCATGGTCGGCAAAGACGCCGAGTGGAGCGGCATCATCCGCGCCGGCGCAAAAATGGTAAACGCCGTAGCCAACAGCGTGGTCCCAAAAATAACGGTAATCTGCGGCGGTAGCTTCGGCGCCGGCAACTACGCCATGTGCGGCAAAGCCTACGATCCCCGTTTCATGTTCGCGTGGCCCACTGCGAAATTCGCGGTCATGAGCGGCGACGCTGCTGCCAACACGCTCGCCGAAATCAAACTCAAGCAGCTTGAACGCGAAGGCAAAAAGGTCGACGAAAAAGCCCGCAAAGAAATGCTAGAAAACGTGAAAGCCACCTACGACCACCAAACCGATCCGCGCTACGCCGCCGCACGCCTCTGGGTGGATGCCATCATCGATCCCGCCCACACCCGCGACGCCCTAGTCAGCGCCCTAGAAGCTGCCGCGCTAAATCCGGAAATCCGCGAATTCAAGACAGGTGTCCTTCAGACGTGACCGTTTCGCAAAGATCTTGGTTTTTCTTTATTTGTTCGAGCTCTGCACCGATTTCAGTAGCGATTGTTCGGTATCGGTGGTTGAGCGCTGAGGCTGCAGCAAGAGCGAGTGGTGGATTTCTACTCGATTTCCACCCAGGGAAAGGCTTTACCGCATTGGTTTTGTTTGGGATCGCCAGCTTTGCCGCTGGACTGATATCCATACTTCTCGATTTCGTTCGAAGTCGGTAGGAGAGCATGGGAGAACAAGTCAAGCTGATCGAGTGTCCAAGAGACGCGTGGCAAGGGCTGCCAGAGCTCATTCCTACGGAATACAAGGCTGAGTATTTGAAGCAACTCATTCTTTCCGGATTCAAGCACATCGACGCGGTCAGTTTTGTTTCTCCGAAGCATGTGAAACAGATGGCGGACAGCGAAGATGTTATGGCGAAACTCAGCACTTCCCTTCCGGATGGCGGTGAGCCGCCCGAAATCATTGGCATCGTCGTGAATGAAAAAGGTTTGGAGCGTGCGCTTGCAACGCCCGGGGTAACCACGATTGGTTATCCCTATTCGATTTCAGCGTATTTTCGACGCGCCAACGCCAACATGACGAAGAACGAATCGCGCCTGCTCGTCGAAAAACTTCGCAAGGAAACTCTAGCCGCTAAAAGAGATCTCGTCGTCTACATTTCGATGGCCTTCGGCAATCCCTATGACGAGCCGTGGGGTCCCGAAATCATCACCGACGCGCTCGACTGGCTCAAAGGCATTCGCGTCCGCACGGTTTCGCTCGCCGATACCGTAGGCACCGCTTCGCCGGAACTCGTGGGCGATCTCTATAGCCAAGTGAAAGACGAATTCGCAGGCATCGAGCTTGGCGTCCACCTGCACAGCCGCCCCGAAGATGCTGAAGCAAAAATTCTCGCGGCCTACGAAGCAGGCTGCCGCCGCTTCGATAGCGCGCTAACCGGCCTGGGCGGCTGCCCATTCGCGGGAGACAATCTCGTCGGCAACATCGCCACCGAAGACGTCCTGGCCGCGCTGAAAAAAGCCGGCGCCGATCCGGGGATTGATTCTTCGCGGCTCGGAACCCTGCTTGCGATGACCAACGAGATTCGCGCAAAGTATGCACATGCGCCGCTAGTGAACTAGAATCGTTCCAGAGGTTGAGCCCCGACCGCACGGGCAGCTTGGTCTGAATTTACATCTGCCGTGTCGGCGACAACCAATGCGCGGTGGCAGCCGTGAACAAAATGAGTGCGGGAGATTTCTCCAGCACTTTCAGAAGTGGGGAGACGCGCAAAAATGTACGAAACGCTAACTCTGGAATTCACCGGCCAACTGGCCACGCTGACCCTCAACCGGCCTGACAAACGCAACGCCATCAACTCCAGGATGGTCTCCGAAATGCAATCCGCCCTTGACGAAATCGAGAACGGACACTCGCGCGTGGCCATCATCACCGGTGCAGGCAAGTCGTTTTGCGCGGGAATGGATTTGGAAATGCTCTCGGATATTGCCAACCAATCTTCCGCGGAAAACATGGACGACTCGCGCCGCATGGGAAAAATGTTCCGCCGCATCTGGAGTTTTTCCAAGCCCTTGATCGCCGCGGTGAACGGCGCCGCTCTAGCGGGCGGCTGTGGCATCGCCACTCTGTGCGATTTCACCCTGGCGGTTCCCGAAGCGAAATTCGGTTACACCGAAGTGAAGATCGGGTTCTTGCCCGCCATCGTTTCCGTTTTTTTGACGCGCCAGATCGGCGACAAGCAAGCCCGCAATTTGCTCCTTACCGGTCGCCTTGTCGAAGCAGCGGAAGCCTTGCGTCTGGGACTCATCACCGAAATGGTCCCGCGCGAACGTTTGATGCAACGCGCTCACGAGTTAGCAGACGTCCTAATTGCGGCAAGCCCTGTCAGCTTGACCCGTGCGAAAAGGCTTTTGACTTCCGCCGCGGCGGCGAGCGTGGACGAAGATCTGGAACGCGCCATTCTGGAGAATGCGCGCATTCGCTGCACTGCCGATTTCAAGGAAGGTCTCGCATCTTTTCTCGAGAAACGCAAACCCGTTTGGAGCACGGACGTGGAATGATCCACGCCAGTGAGCGCCTCGATTCACAGGACATGAGAATGATCGAACACCACGACGCGACAGTACGGGTGCGCTACGCCGAAACCGACCAGATGGGCGTGGTCTATCACGCCAACTATCTGGTGTGGTTCGAAGTCGGCCGCGTGGAACTGATCCGCGCGCTGGGCATCGAGTACACCCGCATGGAAAAAGAAGACGATTGCCACATCGTAGTGGCCGACGCTCATTGCCGGTATCTTCTGTCCGCCAAATATGATGAAGTCCTGCGCATCCGCACGCGCATCGCGGAATCGCGCAACCGCATCGTAAAGTTTTCTTACGAAGTCATTCGCGACGCCGACGGCAAGTTACTCGCAACAGGCGAGACCACGCACATCATTTGCGGAAGCAACGGCCGGCCCAAATTGCTCCCGGCAAAATATCACAGCGTCTTTAAATCCGTCGTGGCACCGCAGCCCGATCGGAGCGAAGCATGAGCGCCGCCGCGAATATTCTGCTGAACGGGAACGACCTAACTTTCGAGCAACTTTATCGGGTCGCCCTGCACGGCGACGCCGTCCAACTTGCGCCGGCTGCCGTCGAGCGCATGAAAAGCTCCCGCTCCGTCGTTGACCAACTCGTCGCTTCGGGAGCGACCGCCTACGGCATCAACACAGGATTCGGGAAGCTCGCGTCGGTGCGCATTTCACCGCAGCAAGTGCGAACCCTGCAAGTGAATCTAGTGCGTTCGCATTGCTGCGGCGTCGGTGCGCCGCTCGGCGAAGCGGAAACGCGCGCGATGATGCTGCTCCGCGCGAACGCCCTCGCGAAGGGGTTGAGCGGAGTCCGGCCGCTGGTCGTCGACACTCTCTGCGAAATGCTGAACGCAAGAGTGCATCCGGTGATTCCATCGCAAGGATCGGTCGGCGCATCCGGCGATCTTGCGCCGCTGGCCCACTTGGCACACGTTGTGATCGGCGAAGGACGCGCCAGCTACAATGACGAAATTCTTGAAGGTGGCGAAGCCATGCGGCGCGCGGGAATAAAACCAGTCGCGCTGGAAGCAAAAGAAGGTCTCTCGCTACTCAACGGCACGCAAGGAATGCTGGCCCTTTTAAGCCTTGCGCTCCACGACGCGGACATTCTCATCGACAGCGCCGATGTCGCCGCTGCTCTTTCTCTGGACGCGCTGCGCGGCAGCCCCGGCGCGTTTGACGCACGCATCATGCACGCGCGCGCATACACCGGCGCCGCGACGACGGCGCGAAACCTTGCTCACTTGAACGAAGGCAGTCAAATCCGCGAGTCGCATCGATCGTCGGAAAAAGATCCGCGCGTGCAGGATGCCTACAGCGTCCGCTGTACCCCGCAAGTCCACGGAGCGGTGCGCGATTCGCTCGCGCAAGCGCGCGAAATGGCCTCCGTGGAATTGAACAGTGCGACGGATAACCCGCTCGTCTTTGCAAAAGAAGACGGCACCGGCGATATTATCAGCGGTGGAAATTTTCACGGGCAACCGCTGGCGATGGCCGCGGACCAGGTCGCAGTGGCGCTGGCCACCCTCGGCGGCATTTCCGAACGCCGCATCGAGCAGATGACCAACCCGCTGACCAGCATGCTTCCGGCGTTTCTCACTCCGGAGCCGGGCCTGAACTCTGGCTTTATGATCGCGCAAGTCACAGCAGCAGCGCTCACCAGCGAGAACAAAGCCCTGGCCGTCCCGCATTCCGTCGACTCGATCTCAACTTCAGGCAATCAGGAAGACTACGTCTCCATGGGAATGAGCGGCGCCCGCCGCCTGTCGCGCATGCTCGAAAATTTGCGCCACACGATCGCAATCGAATTGCTATGCGCGTGCCAAGGCATAGACCTGCTCGCACCCTTAAATACGGGCACGCTGGCGACGAAAGCGTACGAAGCAGTGCGCGCGAAGTCGGCCAAAGTGACGCACGATCGTCCGCTGGCGGCCGAAATCGAAGCCGTTTCGACAATCGTAGGCGAGGGCGTCCTCGCCAATGTTCTACGCTGAGCGACTCCCCTATTACTGTAGGCACGCGTAAATCAGAGCTTCTAAAAACACAGTGCGATTGTTTCAGGGTTTGGCAGCGAGAGTCTTCTTCAGATCGGGCCCAATCCGCTCGACGATGGATTCCGCCATCTCTTCGCCAACGAATTTCTGCACCACCGCCCCATCGCGGCCAAGCAGGACGTAGGTTGGGAGGGCATTCACTCCGAACTGGTGCTGCAGGCTGCTATCGGCGTCAAGCCGTTGGGGCCAAGTCATATTGTGGCTTGCGACGAAGGCGCGCCAATCAGACTCTTCGTCGTCCTCGCTGATGCTCACGACCACAAAATCACCACCTCCATAGACCGCCTGAAGGCGCTTGAGGTTAGGCAAAGCGTTTCGGCAAGGGCCGCACCACGAAGCCCAGAAGTCTAGCAGAACGACCTTGCCGCGAAACTCGGGGAAAGGACCTCCCGGCGGCAGCGAACTCTGCGCCTGAGGCCCGAGAGCGGCCAGTTTGGCAGGCGGCGAATCTGCGTCGTAGACGCCTCGGGGCATGTTGTCGTCGTCGAGAATCTTGGAGCTTTTTGTTGCAGGTTTGGCGTCGGTTTGTTTTTTAGAGCGAGCCGCGCGCGCCAAGTCCGCAAGGGAGACTGGCTGGTCCGCGGGGTCGGAACTAGCTTGTTGCGATGGCGGCTGCGACGCCGGGGCCTGCGTGGCACTCTTGGTCGCCGGTTGAGCAGCGTTTTGGGCGGGCTCCTGCGATCGGGCGGAGCTGTAGCCAGCCCACAACAGTGCCGCAATCGCCAAGGGAATGAGCCGTTTTCGCATGGTCGTGCCCCCGAATAGACTTGGGTTCCCACTTCAGCGTACGAAAGGGCAAAGGAGAGGCCATGGTACTTCGGGTTCAGATGCCCAGGTGGTTAGCGATGTCCTGGATTCAGTGGAACTCAAAGAACAAGGCCTGGAAACGCATAATTTGCTGAGATGGGGCACTTCGATCAAGTCGTCGGAACGCCGCTACGACGCGAGGCTGGCATTGTTGATGTCGCGGGACTCGAGGATACGCTTTGGGTAGCCGCTTTGGGCTACGCGGATCATGGCGCGTCCCAAAAGCTCGGTGGTCGTGATGTACTGAGGAAGTAGCCATCTGAGGACCGGTAGCAGCGGCCTTGTTATGGAGTAGAAGATGCGGTAGCCGGTCGTTCTTGACTGAATACCATGCATCGGCTGGATGATACCGGGACGGAACATGTAGGCGGCCTTAAAAGGCAAGTTGAGAAGCGCGTTTTCGGTTTTCCCTTTGACGCGCGCCCACATCGTGCGGCCCTTCTCGGTGCTATCGGTTCCCGCGCCCGAAATGTAAACGAATGTCATTGCAGGATTTAATCGGGCAAGAGTTCTGGCGGCAGCCAGGGTCATGTCAAAGGTCGCGTGAAAATAGCCTTCCTCCGTCATGCCAGCGGCAGAGGGCCCGGCGCAGTAGAAACATGCCTCATAGCTGGTGAGCTGAGATTCGATACTGGAAAAATCGAAGAAATCCTTGTGGACCAGCTCGGTGAGCTTAGCGTTTTGTTGACCAGTAGGGTTGCGGATTATCGAGAGCACGCGGTCGACTCTGGAATCGAGCAGACATTCGCGCAAAACTCCTTGGCCCACCATGCCGGTCGCTCCGAAGAGTATGGCCTTCATGGCGTTCCTTCCGCCTCGGGTGAATGAATGATGCGGGGCCAGGAGAGCAATTCGTCGAGCGACGTGGCGACTTGCTCGTTGGCCACGGGATCGGTGTGCGCGAAGTAGACGCGCGCGTCTGGCAGCCGGGTGTCGTTGGCCGGGATCCAATAGAAATTGCCTTCGCCGTCCGTAGCGAAGCAAAAGCCCTTGCCCCAACCTTGCGCGGACAAATCGAGCGTATATTCTTGGCTCTCGAGATCAAGAGGAAGAAACGCCTCGATCCATTCCGCCGGATTTTGCGGCTCGGCCGGATTTTCTGGGTTGGGTGTCGGGCGGCGGATTTCAATTTGCTCCGTGAGCACGGTTTGGTGATCGCCGTAGAGAGAGAGCAGCCGTTCAGGGAGGTACGCGCCGATTCCCTGTTCGACTTCCGAAGCGTTGGGATGGACTAAGCGGCTGCGGAAAGCATCGCGCGCGGCTTGCCGCTGCTCGGGACTGAGCCGATTGCGGTACTGATACACAAGCCGCCGCGCGCCCACAACGGCCACGAAAACCACGAACGCGACAACAAGAGGGCCGAACGCCTCAACGAGGAGCGTCTGCATCAAGTAATGATACTAGAAGAGGGATTAGTGAGTGGTGGATGGCGAGTAGCTAGCGTCATGCGGTAGTGCGCAGTCCATCGGCGCCTTAATTCGGCTACTTCCAATCCACAATCTGGTCATAGTCGTTAGAATCGCCCCTTCCAGAAGGAGATTGCCCGAGGAATGGTTTCACAGTGCGTGTCCTGAGGTCGCCGATCATCAAGTCAGCCCCGTGGCTGTAATCGTACACGCTGAAATCGGCGAACAGAACCGTTTGGCCATCCGGCGAAAATATGGGTCTTATCGAGAGCGCGTGTTTGGATAGCTTGAATGCCGTTTTCATATCGGGGGAAACGATGTAAATGTCTCCCTTGCTCCCGGGAAAATCGCACTGTTGCCGTCCCGAGTCGAAGACCAGAAGATTGTCTTTGGGAGACCAGGAAAATTCATTGATATCTGGATCGCCGAAACGCCCAAGGCTAGCCTTGGCTGGGGTCTTGGAATGAGCCGGCAGTATCCAGAGAGACACGCTTGGAGGTGCACAGTCAGGTTCATCGTCTTCCGAATCGGGGGCTTTGTCTATTAGTAAGAACGCGATTTGGGAGTCGTCGGAAGAATAGGAGACTCTCTCAATCAAAGTCTTGGAGGAAAAGAGAGTCTCGGTCTTGCCGCTCTCAACGTCGGTCTTCTCCAACGCTCCTCGTCCCCCTGCGGTACTGGCGTGGAGGATGAAATGCCCGTCTTTCGAGAAACTGATGCCTCCGTAGATTGGCCCGAGGACACGAGGGGGGCCGGACGGAGGATAAGTGATGAGGTGAAGGAATTCTCCCTTTTCAGAAATCGTCTTCGAATAGGCAACCGCATCTTGCTTTGGCGACCATGTGATGTCGCGCACGTCCTGGGCAGGAGCGTTTACCAATGTGGACGTCTTGACAGTTCGGAGATCGAACACCTTAATCCCCTTCGGGTCCGCATAAACCACCAAATCGCTTTCGGGAGACAGTGCCGCAGTGCTTACTTCCTCGGCGATTTTTCTCCGGTTCGCGCCGCTGGCTTCCATCACGTATAGCGTGGTGTCACGCATCACCAGCATATGCTCGACATGCGCGGTGCGCACTTGTCCGGACATTTCGAAAAAGAACGCGGCGACAGTAAAGAAGAGCACGAAAAGGGTTCCCGTTATGTTCTTCATGTTAATACCTCGGACGTATTAATTGTAGCGTTCACCTGGACTCGTATTCTTCAGAAGTCGGACAAACAGCCGCTTATCAGTCACCGGCATTCAATCGGAACTTGAAGAAAAAATCGTTCTAAAGACCTGTTACAACAACGGACGGGGCAAGGTCATGCGAGGGCGGAGCGGAGAAAGCTCAGGACGCTGTAGCCGGCAATGTAGCTGAAGGGAGGGAGTTCGAGGGAGTAGTGCCCGCAGGAGAGTTCGAGGCTGCGTGGGTGAGCACCATGGCGTCGCAGGGCGTCCAACATTTGTCGGCTTAGCTCAGGGAGCATGGTGGGATCGTATTTCCCGTAGACGAGGAAGGATTTCGTGGCGGCGCCCATGCCGCGCTCGACATAGGGGATGGGGCTGATGGGAGCCCAGTAGTCGCGTAGTTCGTCGACTGCGACGTGGTCGCGAAGCCCTTCCCAGACGTGATTGGTCGTCATGCCCTGGCTGACGACGTCGGCGTAGTAAGTAGAGAAGTGGAAGAACCCGCCAGCTTTGATAGCGGGATCGTGCATGAGGGTGATGTAACCCACAGACGAGCCCAGACTGGTGCCGAGTATGCCGAGGCGCGTATGACCCTGCTGCTCGAGCCAGCGGAGGCAGCGACGTGCGTCGAGGACCGCTTGCCGGTTGGCTTGGAGGGTAAGGCCAATATTGGGGCCGCAAACCTGGTCGGCGCGTTCGTGTCCTTTGGCCATGCGACGGTCGTGATAGGGCATGCTCATTTTCAGAGCGGTGATCCCGATGCGCTGAAGCCATTCGCAGAGGCCACGCTGGCCGTGCCACTTGGCGTTCCAGTTGGGAAGCACCAGAACGGCAGGGGATGATCGGCGATGGCCGTTTGCGGACGATTTGGCAGGAAAAAGCTGAGCGTAGACCGTGTTATTTTCCGGCCACGCAGATTCGATGGAACTCGTGAAAGTCAGCACGTTTTCGTGGTCGAGTGCATAGTCTTCAGCGGGGTTAGTGGCGAACCATTCGACGCTCTGCTCAATCGCCCGCTTGGCGTAGTTATGGACAAACGCTCCGGGGTCCGGGTCGCCAGGGTCGCCGCCAATGTGTTCCAAGCCCCAGTCGAAAGGTTGCACGCGCCGGTTGTCGTCGGTGGTCCAGCGGCGATGCTCGTAACGGCGGATTTTTCGTTCAAACCAGTGCATGAATGAGCCAACAACTAACAGTTTACAGTTGCCCGCCGGAGAAACAAAGAACGGGAGAACTGGCGTGGAGTGCGGCAGCCCTGCTGCCGCTTTTCTCAGCGACTCGAGGGACTCTATATCCGCCGAGGCTCACAAGGTGTTAGGAATGGGGCACGGAGTTGGCTCTGGTTTGTTGAGGCATGTTGATAGCTGTGGGACAGTGTTAAGTGCGGCCGAAAAGCGGCCCACTAAACTGTGGTCATCGCCTACTTTTTTCTACTTGGAATTGTGATTGGCAGCTTCTTGAATGTGTGCATTACGCGCATTCCAGAAGGGCAATCTATTGTCGCGCCAGGATCGCGATGTCCACGGTGCATGACTCCGATCAAGCCTTATGACAATGTGCCGGTGTTTGCATGGCTCTGGTTGCGTGGAAAATGCCGGACTTGCGGGCTGCCCATTTCGCCGATGTACCCGCTGGTGGAGCTCGCAACGGGACTTTTGTTCGTGGGTTGCTACCTGGAATTCGGAATTACGCAGGCCACCGTAAAGTGGCTGTTCTTTATTTGTTTGATCATCATTTTGACGGTGACCGATCTGCGCGTGCGCCTGCTTCCGGACGCGATCACTTGGCCAGGATTTGCGGCGGGAGTGCTTTTCTCGGCGTTTGTGCCGCCGAATGACGGCGCGGCTTTTCTGCTCTGCTTGCGGCTTTTCCACTGGGTACCGCCAGAAAGAGTTCTGGGAGTGATCGAGGCGTTCTTGGGCGCGGGGTTTGGCAGCCTGATGTTGTGGGGAGCGGCGGCGCTCTACAAGCTGGTGCGAGGCCGTGAGGGCATGGGGATGGGCGACGTCAAGATGATGGCCATGGCGGGAGCGTTTCTGGGAATCAGGAATGCCTTTCTAATGATTTTGCTGGGCACACTTCTTGGAAGCATTTTAGGAATAGCGGTGATCGCCACGATGTATGTACGTGGAGCAGGACAACGGCTCGCTGAGCGGGCCAGCAGGCGAGGGCTCGGTACGGTCAAGCAGATTCGCTGGCTGATTGCGAGCCAGTATCAACTTCCACTCGGAACTTTTTTGGGCATTGCAGCGCTGATTGTTGTTTTTGCATTTTCTTCCTTCTCGATTGATCTTGCGCCGCGTTTGCGCTGAGGTTCATTTCGATGCCGGGCCTATTCAGCCTATGACATTCGCAGCATTCCAAGCCGAGACCACACAGCGCCTTTGGGAAATCGCCGCCGGCATGGCCGTCGGCATCCTGGCCGTGGTCGGAATTGTATTCCTTCTGCTGCGCCGTTTTTATCAGAGCACACAAGAGTCTCATCAGGCCGACGTTATGATGACGCCTCCGCGAACGGAAAACCCATCCGCGTTTATGGCGGCCTCGATGCAAGGTGTGATCCGCCAGCTCCGCGACCAGGAGAAGGAACTCGAAAGGCTCCACAAAATCGAAAGAGAACGCGCCGAACACACGGAACGGTTGAGCGAAGAAGTCACGCGTAACATGCCAGCCGGACTTGTGGTTGTGAACGCGACCGGGATCATTTCGAGCGCGAACCCTGCGGCCGAGCAGGTTCTGGGCATTCAAGCACTGGGATTCCGCCGGTACAGCGAGGTGCTGGGGGAGAAGTCGGAACTCACCCGGTTGGTTGGAGAATGCTTGGCCAAAGGAAGCATCTTCCGGCGCGAGCAGGTGGAGCACGAAGCACCGGGAGGCGCATCCAGGCTGCTGGGCGTGACGATTTCGCCAATTCGCCGCGGGACGGAAAAGATTAGCGGGGCGATCTGTTTGCTGACGGATTTGACGGAGTTGGCGGCCCTGCAGCAGCAGATTCAGTTGAAGGAAAGCCTGGCGGCGGTGGGAGAGTTATCGGCCGGTATCGCGCATGAATTCAAGAATGCGCTGGCCACGATTTCCGGTTATGCGCAGATGATCAACGCGGAAGCGGGCGTTGGTGAAGTGGCCGACTCCGCGGAAAGAATTCTGGAGCAGACACGGAATATCACGCATGTGGTGACGGAATTCTTGAAGTACGCGCGGCCTCTGGAGATTTCCAGCGAGCCGGTGGCGCTCGATGGAGTCGTGGAGCGAGTGGTTTCGGAAGTCGCCGAGGCCATGCCGCAAGTGCGGATTCGATTTGAAGGACCCATGGGAAGCGTCGCGGGAGACGAAGGACTGCTGCGGCAAGCGCTCCTGAATCTTGCGCGGAATGCGGCAGAGGCTTCCGTTGGCGCAGCAAACGGCGGACGCGTACTTCTGCGCGGAGAATTAGTGAGGCACGAAGAAACATACACGCAGCGCATCACAATTTTCGATAACGGCGCCGGAATTGCCCCCGCCAATTTGCCCAAGCTTTTTCGTCCATTTTTCACGACCAAGGCAAAAGGTACCGGCCTGGGGCTGGCCGTCGTCCAGAAGATAATCGTGCAGCACGGCGGCCGAGTGGAGGCGCGGAACCGAACGGAAGGCGGGGCGGCCTTTATAGTTACGCTACCGGCGTGCCGGAGCGTCCCGGAAGCGGTAGAATTGAAGAAGGAAAGCATCTAAGTAAAAAGCTGGGGGATTCCCGCTCACCCCGGGAGAGGCGGTATTCCATGAGTGTGAAAAATTGGTTTGCGGCTTCGATAGTCTCGTCAGCTCTTTGCCTGGCGACTCTGCCTGTTTTGGCTCAGCAGCAGCAATCGCAGGCGAGCCCGGCACCGCAGTCCGGCGATCCGGTTGCCGACGCTGCCCGCAAAGCGCGCGAGCAGCAGAAAGCTACGCCGAAGCCGAAAAAAGTCTACACGGAAGACGACATAAAGCCTGCAACTCCTGCAAGCGACCCGGGACCGGCACCAGCGGCAGGCGCGCAAGCGACGCCGGGCAACGGACCAGACCCGGCGGCGAATGGCGGGAGTAAAGGCGACGACGCGGAAAAAGCGTGGCGGAAGCGTTTCCAAGACCAGCGCGACAAAATTGCCGCGGCAGAAAAAGAACTGGACATCCTGCAACGGGAAGATGACAAAGCTCAATTGCAGTATTACAAAGACCCCACAAAAGCGATGAACGAGCAATACACCCGCAAAGATATCAACGACAAGAACGCCAAAATCGATCAGAAGAAGCAGCAGATCGCGGACCTGAAGCAGCAGCTTTCCGATATGGAAGATGAGCTGCGGAAGTCCGGTGGCGATCCCGGCTGGGCGCGCTAGTCAAATCGCGGTCCGATACTTCTGAAGTCTAAGTGCAAACTCGAAATGCGAAAAGCGAACTTCGTATTTCGGGTCTCCTCCCATTTGGTTACTTCCCTTCTCCACACACCCACCGTGCGTTCCCGCCGAGGTGCCCCTTGATTCGTGGTAGAAACAAGAGAGATGGAACCTCTGCTCCTTGTTGAAGATAAGAACGAACTGCGCGCCATGCTGAAGAAAGCGTTGGAGCGTGCGGGCTATACCGTGGATGAAGCACCCGATGGAACCACGGCCATTCAAAAGGTGCGCGCGCGGCGTTACCTGATGGTGATTACAGATCTAAAGATGCCGGGAGCGTCCGGGCTCGATGTATTGCGCGAATCCAAGCAAGCGGACGCGACGATACCTGTTCTGCTACTGACGGCGTTCGGGTCAGTTGAAGAAGCGGTCTCAGCGATGAAGGAAGGGGCGTTCGACTTTCTTCAGAAGCCGGTGGACCTCGACCACTTGAAATTACTGGTGCAGCGGGCGACGCGTCAGCAAGAAATGCAGCGGGAAAACCTGCTGCTACGCGAGGAGTACACCGCGCGCTACGGATTTCCCCGCATCGTGGGCGAGCACAGCGCGATTCGGGAAATCAGCCAGCAAATTCAGAAAGTGGCGGCGACCGATTCTACCGTTTTGCTTTTGGGCGAAAGCGGCACTGGAAAAGAATTGTTTGCGCGCGCGGTGCATCATTTATCGCAGAGGCGCGAGCAGCCGTTTGTGGCGCTGAATTGCGCGGCGATTCCAGAAGGACTGGTGGAGAACGAGCTTTTTGGACATGAGCGCGGCGCGTTTACGGGAGCGGGCGCGCGCAAAGTCGGCAAGCTCGATTTAGCACATCGTGGAACGCTGTTCCTCGATGAAATCGGCGAATTGCCGCTGGCGATTCAGGCGAAACTTTTGCGCGTGCTGGAGGAAAAGCGATTCGATCGTGTTGGTGGGACGCAGACCATAGAAGTGGATGTCCGCATCGTGGTGGCGACAAATCGAAATTTGCAAAAACTGGCTGAGGAGAAGCTCTTCCGTGAGGATTTGTATTTTCGAATTTCGGCTGTGCCGATGACGATTCCTCCTTTGCGCGAGCGTGGGAATGATGTGCTGTTGCTGGCCGGACACTTTTTGGAGAAATTCAGCCGCGAGTTCAAGAAGCCAGGGCTGGAGCTTTCGGAAGAAGCACAAGAGCGATTACTGTACTATCGCTGGCCGGGAAATGTGCGCGAACTGCAGAATACGATGGAGCGCGCGGTGATCCTCACGGATGGTCTCAGCATTACCGCTGATGGCCTGCAGCTGCCTGCGACCAAGCCGGATACAGATAGCTTGCCGGGGGGGATGTTGCCGGAACAATTCAGTTGGGAAGGCAGCCTTGAAGAAGTGACCGGGCGAGCCATCGGCCACATTGAGCGCGTGCTGCTGGAGAGCACTTTGCGAGAGTGCAAGTGGAACAAGACGCGGGCGTCGGAGAAACTGGGAGTATCGCCGAAGACTCTGCTTGCGAAATTGCGGAGCGCGGGGTTGGAAGAGTAGTGGCCCATCGAGATTCGGAATATACGAGCGGCACGGCTAGTTAACCATATCGACCCCTCCCCTACTTTTTCTGTAAACGCACATTCCAAGGAAGTTAAAGCTTCCTGTTTTGAAACACTTATGCAAGTGTTCATTCTAAATAACTTGGCCACTATTCGTCGCACCAACACTGTATATACCGGGGTTGGCGTCGCAAGTTTGAATACCAAGGACGTTGGCGATCTGGTGGCGCCAGCTACGCAAAAACGCCGGCAGGATGCCGGCGCTACTCGGGAAGGCCTATAAGATTACCTAGGCGATACTATACGCTGGGACACACTTTTTGTCAAGAGGATTTGGAGGGAACTTCCGCTGCGCAACGTGGGACCATGAAACCTCAAGACAACAAGGATCTATTGCGCGCCTTCCCCTCGAATGTCCGCGAGGACGTGCTGGCGGTAGTCTCGGTCCTTCCGGTAAACCCGCATGGTGGCCGCTCCTTCAAGGTTTGCGTAAACAGGGAGACCATTGAGATCCCCACTCGCGTTTACCACAACACCGCTTCGATTGGTATGCGCAAACTGAGCGGTACCCAGCGTCACTTGCTTAGCTGCATTCTGACGCGGCACCACGACGGCTATGTTCGCCAGAACCACCTGGAGCAGATCATCAGTTGCACCCATCCATGGGTGCCGGCATACGTCATTCAACTTCTGGGTGAGTATGTCGTTGAAATACAGCAGCTGATCGAAGCTCGACTCAAGGATTTGGAGCCGAGCGTGTATAGGACTTTTTTCCTCGCAAATCCGGAGTTCCTCGCCCTCACAGAACAGCGTGTCATCAGTTATTGGGATTGCTTCTACAGAACTCGAAAGAGAGACGACTATGTAGGATTTCGCGTGTTGCACTTCTTTAAGGAGCTAGCTGCCGAAAAGGGATAGCTCCGCTATCCACGGGGACGGACAGCTATGTGGAGGGCGACGGTGCCAAAGGTCCAGACTTTGAAGGCGACGGATTGGTAGCCTACGGCGGACATGAGAGCAGCGAGTTCGGGCGGGCGGAAGAAACGGGCGACGGATTTGGGCAGGTAGGTGTAGGCCGCGGGATCACCGGAGAGCCAGCCGCCGATGCGCGGCAGTACCTTGCAGAAATACCAGCGGTAAAGATCTCCTAGCAAACCGTCGGGCGGCTCGGTGAATTCGAGAATGGCGATTGTGGCGCCGGGCTTGAGGACGCGGTGGATTTCGCGGAGGCCGGCTTCGTAGTTGGCTAGGTTGCGGAAGCCGAAGGCGGCCGTTACCAGGTCAAAAGAGGAATCGGCGAAAGGGAGGCGGAGCGCGTCGGCTTCGGCGAGCGGTAATGGCGGCGGCGCGGGCATTCCGGAGTGGCTGCTGCCCAGGATGCTTTTGGCGCGGGCGCGGACGAGCATGGTGTGGGCAAAGTCGGCGCCGATGATGCGGGCTTTGCCGGACCTTCGGAGTGCGAGAGCGAGATCGCCGGTACCGCAGCAGAGATCGAGGACGAGGGCGTTTGGATTGGCGAGGATGGGGCGAAGGCGACGGGCAACGCGCGCGCGCCAGAGGCGATCGAGTTGGAGCGAGAGGAGATGATTCAACGCGTCGTAGCTGGGCGCGATTTGCGTGAACATTTCTCGGACATTGCGCGAGGCGTCGGCTTCGGTGTGGGCGCCTTCGGGCTGGGTGCCTTTTACAGGCGCGGGTGCGACGACGTTAGCCACGGCGTTTGCCTAGGGATGGCGTTATGAAGTGGGGAGCGAAATGGAGGACGCGTTCTAGAGTTTTCAGGGGCACGTTTTCATGGGATTCGGCTTTGCCGATTTTGCGAGCGAGGACGAAGCGGAGTTTGCCGGCGCGGGCTTTTTTGTCGGAGTGCATCGCGGCGATCAGTTTTTTTGGCGGAACGCGTGGCCAGGGTGGGAGTGGGCCCATGCGACGAACTAGCGAAACTATGCGCGAGACTTCGTCGGCTGGAGTGAGGCCGATTTCGTGGCCGAGGAGGGCGGCGGCCATCATGCCCCAGGCTACGGCTTCGCCATGTTGATAGACGCGGTAATTTGTGACGGTCTCGAGGGCGTGGCCGAAGGTGTGGCCGAAGTTGAGGATTTCGCGGAGGCCGGATTCGCGCTCGTCGCGGCTGACGACATGGGCTTTGATTTCGAGGCAGCGCTGGATGAAGTAGGCGAGTGCGGCGGGATCGCGGCGAAGGACGGCGTCGAAGTTCTTTTCGAGAAAGGCGAAGAGTTTCGCGTCGGCGATGACGCCATATTTGATGACTTCGGCGAGTCCGCCGCGATATTGGCTTTCCGGAAGCGGCTTCAGCATTGCGGAATCCACGAGTACAAGCCGCGCGGGATAGAACGCACCTACGAGATTCTTCCCTTCTGGGAGATTCACGCCAGTCTTTCCGCCGACGGCGCTGTCCACTTGTGCGATCAGCGTGGTGGGGATTTGCACGAGGGCAACGCCGCGCAGACACGCCGAGGCCGCAAAACCTGCTACGTCACCAACTACGCCGCCGCCAACGGCGACGATCAACGAGTGGCGATCGATTCCGGCGCGGACAAGGGAACGCGAGAGCTTTTCGACGGTGAGAAGATTTTTTGCGGACTCGCCATCATTCATCAGATGCTTTGCGTGGACGATTTTCGAGCCCAGGCCGCTGAGAACGCTCTTCCCTACTGCCCGCCATACCTTAGGCGAGGACACCAAATGAATCCGCGAGAATTTCCCCAACCGCCGAATTTCCTCGGCACCATAGCGCAGTACACCTGCTCCGCACAGGACGGCGTAGCGGCCCGACGACGAATTCACGAGGATGCGTTTTTTTTCCATTCGCAAAACTGTTCTGCAGGGCAAATTGAATGTAGCACACACTCGACAACGAAGCGTGGAAGAGGACGTTCCGGTAGTATCTCAGTTTGAAGGTATAAGGAGTGAAGCATGAGCACGCCAGATCGCAGCCGTGTTATCCGCCTTACCGAGGCTCAAGCGCGTATCCCGGGACCCGCGGGCGAGCGCGCCGTCATGGTCCTGCAGCGTGGTCCTCTTGACGTAGCCCTTTCCCTCCCTCTGCGCCCGAGCCAACAGACGCCGCACGCCCAGGACGAGATTTACTTCATCATTCGCGGCCGGGGAGTGCTGATTCACGACAGCAAGCGGGACCCCTTCGAGTCAGGCGACATCCTGTTCGTGGCTGCGGGGACCGAGCATCAATTCGAGGACACTACCGACGATTTGGCCCTGTGGCGCGTATTTTACGGGCCCCATGGTGGCGAGATCCCAGTATAGAGCGTGCTGCTGGCCGAGACGGCCAACGTGAGACACTACCGACGTTTCGGACCGCGCTTCACATCGCTTGAAACGCTACTTCGCTTGAAGCTGTTTGACGCTTTCCAGAAAAACGTGGCCGACGATAGCCAGTGTTTTGGGGCTGATCTTGTCGAGCGAGTCCTGCGGAGTGTGCCAGTAGTAGACGTCGCCGTTCGCGCCGTTGTCGAGGTCGATCACATCGACCGAGGGGACGTGGCGCTTCAAGAAGGACTGGTGATCATCCTCGATCGGCGTCTCGTCATCGATGAAGATAGCGCCGTAGCCGAGTTTTTTGGCGACGCCCCAGACTAGATCGACGAGTACTTTAGTGGAATAAGATTCGCGCTTGAAATGCGGGGTGCGCGTGCCGACGATATCGGCCAGTAGAAACGCTTTTATTTTGGTGAGGTCGCCGCTATTGGCGAAGCGGGCGGCCATTTGGCGGCTTCCGTAGCAGTTGTCGGGATCCTTCCATTCCGGCCGCACGGCTTCTTCGCCGTCGAAGAACGCGATCCAGACGTTGTAGCGGCTGTGTTGGGAACAGAGCAGGCGCGCCAGTTCAAGCATTACGCCGGTCGAAGAGCCGGCATCGTCGGCGCCGACGAAATTCTCGAGGCGCTTGGTGTCGTAATGCGTGCCGAGAAGAATGATGCCGGGCTTGTCTCCAGGAATCTTGACCAGAATATTTTTCATGGCGATGCGGCCCGCAGGAGTATCCGAGTTGAAGGCATCCACTTCAGTGGTGCAGCCGTAGCTTTTCAGTTCGGCGAGGATGTAGTCCTGCGTTTGCGCGATGGCTGGTGAGCCGGAGGGACGCGGCCCGAAGGACACTTGTTTGGCGACGTGGGTAAAGGCGCGCTGGCCGTCAAAGCCGCCCGTCTTGTCGGGCGGAGGAGCTTCGTCCGCCAGATTTTGCGTGGCGGGAGGCGGAGCGGTTGTGACGGCGCTCATAAAGGGTGCGTCCTTCGCGGAGGGTTGAGGATCGTCCGCTTTTGCTTTGCATCCGGAAAGGCATGGAAAGAGCACAAGCGCGCAAACTGCCGCGCAAAGAGATTTTTTGGACGTGAAGTTCATCTATCGAGCCTCCGTGGCCTCACGCTTTTTCTTTTTTCGCACGACTGCCCAGGACACGCCTACCCCCACAAAGTACAAAGCGACCAGCACCAACATGAACAGCACCATGCTGAGGGCGTCGGGCGAAGGCGTGAGCACGGCTGCAAGAACGGTGATCACCAGCAGAGCGTAGCGGAAATTCTTGATCAGGAACTGCGGTGTGACGATGCCGAAGAGCGTCAAAAAGAAAATAAGGATCGGCAGCTCGAAGACCAGCCCGAGCCCGAGAAGAACGAGGAGAATCAGATCGAAATACTCGTCAATATTGATGAGCGGGACGACGGGCCCTTGAAAACTGATTAAGAAGCGCAAAACGTAGGGCAGCGAAACGAAGTAGCCAAAGGCGATGCCGGTGAAGAAAAGGAAAACCGTCGAGAAGAGAAAACCGGTGATGGCGCTGCGCTCGTGCTTATAGAGCGCAGGAGCAACGAACTGCCAAATCTGAAACAAGACCCACGGCGACGCGATGACAATTCCGATGTAAATGCTACAGGTGATGAGCACGTTCAAATAGCCGGCGGGATGAGAGTAGACCAGCTGCGGGTTGAGATGGGCATTTTTCAGGGCGCCGACCATGGGCTTGACCATGAAGTTGACAAAATGAGGGGCGATGACCCAGCCGATAGCGGCGCCAATCACAATGGAAGCCAGCGAATTGATGATGCGTTTGCGCAGCTCGACGAGGTGCTCGAAAAACGTCATCTGAGCGCCGGGCTCTTCTGTTGCTGAAATGATGGAGGAATCAGACTGGCTGCTGTTGGTCATGAGAGGGGTCGTGAGAAATATCGTGTGCAGCGGCAGTAGAAACCTCTTGAGAAGGCTCGGCTTGAGACGGCTCCGCAATCGAGACGGCGGGCGTTTCTTTCGATGGCTGGGCGGCGTCACCATTCGAGCGCGGCACAGATTCGGCAACCGGAGTGACGACCAGCGCTTCCGTCGCACGAGAGTCTGCGTCTAAGCTGGCTGAGGCGGTTTCGGCGCCCGCCTGGGTGGCCAAGGTGGCAGGCTGGTCCGCTGCGACGGACGCGGCGGCGACGGCTTCGGCGGCTTTCTTTCGCTCAGCCTGAAGGGCCTGACGTTCGATGTCGCGCATTTCCTGTTCAAAGGCGCTCTTGAAGTCGGTGGAAGCCTTGCGAAACTCGGCCATCAGTTTGCCGAGGCCGCGAGCCAGTTCGGGCAGCTTATGCGGCCCGAAAATGACCAAAACGACGACAAACAGAACGACCATGTGGGTCATGCTGAGCATAGTTATGGGTAGCCGAAAGATGGCCTATTGGCATCATAGAAAGGGCGTCCCACAGTGTCAAACCACACTTTGGGGTGTGCTATAATTCAGGTTGCGTGGTCACGCGAGGTCAGGATGAAATCTGAACGCCGTGGGTTGGTCCTAGTCGTTGCAGTCATCGTTATATCCGCAATTCTTGGGGGGATTTACGGCCCCAACGTCCGAGCAACGACGTCTTCGGCTGCCGAGGATGAGCACGCGGCGATAAGGCAGTTCACCAATGTGCTGGACGTGGTCCAGGCGAACTATGCCGACCCGGTCGATGTAGACAAGGCCGTCTATCAAGGCGCTATTCCCGGCATGCTCCGCGTGCTGGATCCCCACTCCAATTTCTTTGATGCGCGGCAGTTTGCGCTGCTGCGCGAAGATCAACGCGGAAAATATTATGGCGTGGGCATGGTCGTTGCGCCCAAGGACACCCGGACTGTGGTCATGCAGCCTTATGTTGGCGCGCCGGCATTTAATGCAGGCATTCGGCCCGGCGACGTAATCATGAAGGTGGATGACAAGTCGACGGAAGGGCTGACGACGAGCGACGTTGCGGATTTGCTGAAGGGTCCCAAAGGGACGGTTGTAAAGATTACGGTGGCCCGCGAAGGCTATGATCAGCAGCTTGTTTTCACCGTGACGCGCGACGAAATTCCGCGGCACTCCGTGGACATCGCGTTCATGCTCAAGCCTGGCGTCGGCTACATTCGTTTGTCAGGCTTCAACGAGACGACAGACCGCGAAATTGGCGAGGCTTTGCGGCAATTGAATGCTTCGAGCCTGGATGGCTTGATTCTCGACATGCGAGGGAACCCCGGCGGGTTGCTAAACGAAGCGGTCGCTGTCGGAGACATGTTTCTGGACAAGAACCAACTGATCGTTTCGCACCATGGGCGGACGTCGCCGGAGCGAAGATATTTTGCTCTGCGCGGCAATCAAGGCGTGACCGTGCCGCTGGTGATTCTGGTGAATGGAAATTCCGCCTCGGCCACGGAGATCGTCTCGGGCGCCGTGCAGGATCATGATCGCGGACTGATTGTTGGCGAAACGACGTTTGGCAAGGGCCTGGTGCAGACAGTTCAGCCGCTCAGCGAAAATACTGGCCTGGCTCTGACGACGGCGCGCTACTACACGCCCAGCGGGCGGTTGATCCAGCGCGATTACAAATCCATTTCACTTTACGAATATCACTATGAACGTAAAGTCCCCGAGCATCCGACAGAGGTTAAGCTCACGGACAGCGGGCGGCAAGTTACCGGAGGCGGGGGCATCACACCAGATCTCGTCGTAGCTGCGCCAAAGCTCAACCACTTCCAGGAGAATCTCTTCCGGGCGGATGTTTTCTATCCGTACGAAGGCGGCGTGGGAGGCTTCACGCGCTTCTACATGGGGAACAAACCGACGGTCACGAAGGAATTTGAAGTCGACGACAACGTGATGAAGAGCTTCCACGAATATCTCGCCAAGCAAAAAGTGCGCTACACAGAGCCGGATATGTCCGAGAACCTGGATTGGGTAAAACGGAAGATCAGGCAGGAAGTGCTGGTTTCAAACTTCGGCATGCAAGAAGGATTTAAGGTACAGCTGGAAGCGGATCCCCAAGTGCAGAAGGCCGTGGAAGCCATTCCGCAGGCCCGTGCGCTTTATCAAAACGCCCGGAAGATAGTGGCGCAACGCGCAGGCGGTAATCTCAATCAGCCCTGAGGGTGCAACTCATTCGTTGTTGAAGGATTAGTTGGACGCAGCGGTTCCGATTTTAGCGCTTGCGCGTTCTTAGTGCGTTTTAGTTCGTTGTAAATCACGCGAACGGCTTCAGTTGGCAAGGTTCGGAGCGTCTGCTAAGATTTTGTTGCTGCTCGTGGGCGAGTAGCTCAGCTGGGAGAGCGCCTCGTTCGCAACGAGGAGGCCGGGGGTTCGAATCCCCTCTCGTCCACCAGATTCTAAACAATTTAACCGACTTTTCGGAATTGCAAAAGCTTGCCAGGTTTGCCATTTGAGGCCTCCACCGCTGCCTGCTGGTGGCCAGGCAGCGTAAGCCAGTCCCCGTTTTTCTCTGCCCATCGCAAACGCCATTCGCGCTGTTTCAGAAGTTTCTTGTACACCTCGGATAGCCCGCAATTCGTCCGCAATCGGCAATCCCCGACCCTCCACAATGGGACTACTTGCCCCTTGGAGCGAAGTCCGGCTTGCTTCCTATATTGCAACATCGGTGTCTTTCAGAGGACGGCGGGGATGGAATCTTGCAGGGGAGTACGACTGAGCGTAGATTCATAAGAGTGTTGGAGCGGGCATGGCTTCGATCGCTTCAAAAACTTGGGACATGTTGCGGCTTATGCGCCGCGGTGGTCCTGCTCTCTGCAACATTGCTGTTACGAACTCCTGCAATGCAGCCTGCGATTTCTGCAACTTTGCCCGTGGCAAAGTCGCCTCCCACGACTTACGTTGGATTGACGCAGATCAGTTCGGTCGCGCCCTGGACATCCTACAGAAACGCGGAGTTCGCTATGTTAGCTTTTTTGGTGGCGAAACTCTACTTCATCCGCGTCTCGCCGACATGATCGAGATGTCCGTTGCGAGGGAGATGGGACCTGCCGTCATTACAAATGGCTGGCTGCTCTCGATGCAGCTCGACCGACTCGCAGAGGCCGGTCTAAAGACGGTATACGTTTCCATTGATGCCTCCGAGATGGCCGTCCACGAAGAGAACCGCGGCCTTAAAGGTCTTGGTGAGCGGATCCGTTCGGCCACAGTGCGCATGCGAGGCTTAGGTATGACGGCACTCGCTCAAGTGACGATGAGCAAGTTGATAGGCGACTATCGGTCGCTCGTTCCCCTACTTCGGAATCTCGGATTTTCTGCTGTCGCTTTTTCCTATCCCCAACAGGCTCGTCTTGGCTCTTCCTCCCTCGCTTGGTCCTCTGACTCGCGTCTTGTCAATTTCAAATCCACCGAGTTGATCGAAGCCTTCGACGCCGTCGATGATTTGCGCGGCCTGTTTCCCGTCAACAATCCGCGCGCTTCTGTGGCCGATATGAAGCAGCATCTGCGCGGGCAGCCCGAGCGCTTCGTTTGTTATGGGGGCTACAAGAGTTTTTATATGGATTGGAACTTTGATATGTGGCGTTGCGATGCCTGGGATAAACGGATGTGCTCGGTGTGGGAGTTTGCGGAAGCGCCTCTGATTCGCGATGGCTGCACGGCTTGCATAGCCGACTGTTACCGGGATTCCAGCGTCATGCTGCATTTCGCCGTCTCGCTGGGCGACGCCATCGATCGCCTGGGAGAGGGACGTGTGCTTGCCGCGCTAAAGACTCTAGCCACAGGGCGCAACGTCTCTTCTATACGGGCGATCGTCGAAAACGCGGGGGTCCTTTCGGCGCTTGCCAAACTCGGTTGAGCGCTCCGGTCTACACTTGCTTCGTAGTGCCGACCAGGACCTTGCCATTCAACGGTCCGCCGCGGTCGGAATCGAGACATACTATCAACATTATTGGCTGAAAACACTGCGGTCCAATGCGATTTACTCGTATGCAGACGTGATCAATACCGATTTAGCTGCGCCCACAACGTACAATCACGCTACGTACACGGGCGCCAACCTAATCTGGAATCTCTATGGCTCGCTCAATGCCGGCGCAGAGTTCCCGTATCGCTGGACAACGCTGCAAAACGGTCAAAAAGCAAATGCTCCTCGCATCCAGTTCAGTGCGAAGTACAGCTTCGTGAAGTTGGCTGTTTCCGGTGCAAAGCTGGTCTTAGTCCTGGGACACACGGCTTGTGGCGCGGTAAAGGGCGCGATCGATGATGTGGTATTGGGCAACTTGACGGGATTGTTGGCGAGGATCAAACCGGCCATTCCGGAAACCAAATTTGAAGGCGAGAAGTCCATCAAGAATCCGGCTTACGTCGACGCCATGGCCCAAAGCAATGTTAAATTGGCAATCGAAAACATTCGACTGCGAAGCCCGGTATTGGTGAACCTGGAAAAGAAAGGATCAATCCAGATCACCGGTGCGATGTACAACCTCTCGAATGGCGTGGATGGACTTCGTCAGTTAGCGGATAGAGCCGCTCGAAACGAATTACACATTGGGTCTGACTGGAAGTGCAGGCTGGCACCACTTGTTCGATAACTGTAGCGTTAGCAAGCACTGGTTCTGTCTTAACTCTTGTTACCGGCGGCTATCGCCATATACCCGCCTAGGATCGATCAGCCTATATCTTCTTTCCGATCACAAACCCCCTGTCACTTTTGACAGTTTCTCCCCGGAGAGCATTCCAAGCAATATCGCCCTACCTCAGAAGGTTTCTTGCACCATTCTTCGAGGACAGGCCCACATTGCGTTTTTCCTAGATAAAGACAAAGGGCGAAGAGGACTTCGTCTAAAACGGATAGGCAAGCCCAGCTGTATACACATAGCCAAAAGAGAGGACAGATGAAAACTTACAAAGCTGTATTCGGTCTCGTCTGCACATTTTGTGCATTGGCCATGGGTGCGCGGATGCTGTACTCGCAAGAGAAGACCACTCCAAGCACGGTTCAGGTTCACATGGTTGTCACGGACCAGGCATTCAGTGATAACAGCGAAGTTCCTGTTCTCCGGCCAGACGCCGTGCAGGTAAAACAGGGCAAGAATCTTCTCAAGGTAGACCAATTGATTCCGGCCAAGGGAGATAACGCCGCGCTCCAGTTGTTCATCTTGATCGACGACACGTGTGACCCAGTGATCGGAAACAATCTCAACGACCTTAGGGATTTCATCAATGCTCAGCCAGCATCGACGGCGGTCGGCGTTGCCTACATGTCTAATGCAACAATCCAGATCACTCAGAATTTTACTGCCGATCACGCACTTGCTGCCAAGGCTGTGCGTCTTCCGCGTGGGAATTTGTCAGCAATGGATAGTCCTTATTTGTCGCTAATGAGCCTGGTGAAGGGTTGGCCACAGCAGAAAGTGCGCCGCGAAGTTCTGATGGTGACTGATGGCATCGACCGGCTTCGCAACGATAGGTCTCCCTTTTCACAGACCCCGTCGCGTGGTCCCGCAGGGACAGCCAACGCGGCCCGTACGTTCGACACGATGCCCACAATGAGCCCGGACGCGGATACTGCGAGCAGAAATAGCCAGCGCTACGGCGTAATCGTCCACTCCATTTACGCTCCAGGCGCGGGTCGGCTGGGCAGGAACGCCTGGGAGGCACAACTCGGGCAATCCGGTGTCGCCAAAATTGCAGATGAAACCGGCGGCGAATACTTCGCACTGGGAACTCAAAACGCCGTCAGCTTTAAACCCTACCTGGAACGGCTACAAAAGATCTTCGACAACCAGTACTACCTTGTGTTTCAGGCCGTACCGGGCAAGAAAGACGGTCTTCAGCGCGTCAGCGTTTCAACGGAAGTGGCTAATGCCGATCTGGCAGCTGCCGACAACGTGTGGGTCCCCGCTGGAAAGTAAATCATTAGTGCAAATCGGTGCGAAAGTGCCGTTCTTGAGAAGGTCGATTGTGGGATGGACGGCGGCGAGACGCGCATTTCAAAGACTTGGAGGAAGATCATGAAAAGGACATCACGCGAGTCGGTGGATAACGGAGCTGTGGACCGTCGCAGATTTCTCGGCGCGGCTCTCGGTGCCTGCGCCATCAGCCCATTTGGTTCTTTGCCTATGCAACTTGCCCCGAACATGAGTCGTTCGCTGACAAAAGAACAGCGTGACAGCATGACACCGTCGCAGGTCATCGACGAATTGAAGAAGGGGAATGAGCGATTTCGCGCGGGCAAGATGGCTCCCCGGGATTATTTAGCTGAAAAACGCACAAGTGCTGCGGGGCAGTATCCGGCGGCGGTAATTCTTGGATGCGTTGACTCGCGGGTGCCTGCGGAAATCGTTTTCGACGCTGGGATCGGCGACACGTTCAATGGGCGTGTGGCCGGCAATGTGGTCAACGACGACCTGCTGGGGAGTATGGAGTTTGCATGTGCTGTTTCGGGATCAAAGCTGGTCTTAGTTCTGGGACATACGGCTTGTGGGGCGATAAAGGGCGCGATCGATGACGTGGTATTAGGCAATCTCACGGGATTGTTGGCGAGGATCAAACCGGCCATTCCGGTGACCAAGTTTGAAGGCGAGAAGTCCAGTAAGAATCCCGCTTACGTAGACGCTGTGGCACGAACCAATGTCAAGCTAGCAATCGAAAACATTCGGCTGAGAAGCCCGGTATTGGTCGATCTGGAGAAGAAAGGGACGATCCAGATCGCCGGTGCTATGTACAATCTCGCGAATGGCGTCGTGGAGTTCGTCGGCCAATAACGGTTTCGCTATAGATAATGGTTTCTTGAGATAAAATCCGGGTCGAAACGAGTGACGCGGTTACTTTGCAAATGCGTTTTGATACAAAGAGGACCAAACGGTGGCCGTGGAGCCCACCGGCGGCAAAACGAATGCAGCCGTGAAGGGAGCCGCGACCGCTGCCTCAGTTGCGACGGTACCGGGCATCGGTCTAGCGGTTCCGAGACTCAGTGCCGGCAAGGTCAGCATCGAAGGGAAAATGCTCGATTCCTCGTCCTGCGAGAGGCAGGTTGCGTTCGTGACTGGTAAAGGAGGCCGAAAGTGGGTCAGCGGCCTTAGGTGGGTTCAAGAAATGGGCAGATATTCAGGCCGCATTTCGCTCCCGGGCGAAGAACTTTCGAGAGCGCTTAAACGAGGCGCACAGAGCGTAGCGGTTCGCGGTAGCATTGGCCAAGGTCAATAGCTGCAACGAGGAGCTCATTGCCTCGCCGCCCATGTTCTTAACTTAAGAACTGGTGAGCTGGGTATTACGATTTCGGGATGACGAGGCCCAATGCCTGGTCTACTGGGCCCGGAGGAGCTGCGGTAAAATTGCACCCAGCGATGAAACTTGTAGAAAGGCCCCGTCGGATTCGCGGACTGTGCCGTCGTGCCTCTACGGTTTCCGCGTTCCTTGTCATCCTCTCCGCGATCGCGTGCCACACCTCAGGAGACTCGCCAAAACTTGGCCTGCGGGCGCAGCAGACGGTTACGCTCGATCCGGAGACTGCGAAAGCCGCGGGCGCCGCCCTGCGTCCCTTCGTCGCTTCCGGCAAATTAGAAAGCCTCCGCTGGCCGGACTTCCGTGACGTCAGTGGCGACACTGCAAGATTTTATGAAGATCGCGGCTACGCACCCGCCTGGGTTGACGGAGCGGGGCCTACCGCGCAAGCGAAGGTTGTCGTTTCCATCCTGCAAAAATCGGCCCAGAAGGGGCTGAACCCGGAAGACTACGATGCCTCGCGGTGGCGTGCCCGCGAGGAAGCTCTCGTCGGCACGCCAACGCGGGAGGAGATTGCGCGATTTGATCTCGCGCTATCGGTCTGCCTGCTTCGATACGTCTCGGCGCTGGACGTAGGACGCATCAACCCCCAGCACATTAAATTCGATCTCGACTTGAATCACAGGAAAACAGATTTGCCGGAATTTCTTGCGCAAGTTTCTCAGGCGGCCGATATCGTGCCGCTGATGGACGAGCTGGAACCGCAGGAAGACGGATACTCGCGAACCGCTCAGGCTCTGCGGACGTATCTCGTCCTCGCGCAGCAGGATCCTGCGGAGAAGCTCTCAGTTCCAGAAAAACCAGTGGCGCCGGGCAGCACCTATGCCGGGATGGCGCTTCTGGTGCCCAAGCTCAAACTCGTGGGAGATCTTCCTCAGGGCGCAACAGTGCCCGAGGGATCAGTGAAATACGAAGGTGATGTCGTCGAGGCTGTGAAGCGTTTTCAGCTCCGCCACGCACTGGCGGTGACCGGAAGCCTGGGACCGGAAACCGTCAGGCAGCTAAACGTGCCAATCGCAGATCGCGTTCGCCAGCTTCAGTTTGCACTCGAACGCTGGCGATGGCTTCCTCACGAGCTCGCTACGCCGCTGATCGCAGTAAACGTGCCGGCCTTTCGCCTTTACGGCTTCGACGAGCCGCACCACATCGCTTTGAAAATGAATGTAGTGGTCGGCAAAGCCATGCGGTCGGAGACTCCCGCGTTTATCGGAAACATGACCTACCTTGTTTTTCGGCCCGACTGGGGCGTTCCTCCCACCATCTTGCGCAAGGAAATTCTTCCGCCGTTACAAAAGGATCCCGCTTACCTCTCCAAAAACGGGTACGACCTCTTCGATGCCGGCGGTAAAGTCTTAAACTCCGGGCAGGTGACTCCGGAACAGATTCAACTTCTGCGCGCAGGCAAGTTATCCGTCCGGCAACGTCCCGGCCCCAAGAACGCGTTGGGCAGCGTGAAGTTCATGTTTCCCAACACCTACCTGGTCTACCTGCACGACACGCCCAAAACCGAATTGTTCTCCCGGTCGCGCCGCGACTTCAGCTACGGCTGCATCCGGGTTCAGGACCCTCCCGCGCTGGCCGCGTGGGTGCTGCAGTCCAAGCCGGAGTGGACTCCGGAACGCATCCAAGCTGCCATGAACGGAGAGAAGAGCGTTCAAGTGAACTTGAGCTCGCCGATTCCCGTGCTGATCCTGTACGCCACCGCAAGAGTGGATGAAGACGGCCGCGTGGATTTCTACGACGACATCTACGGGCACGACGCCGCGCTCGAAAAAGTTCTTGCGAAGGGTTACCCATATCCGGGCTAATCGCCGGCGATGAGGCTAGCAGGGCAGTCGAAACACCACTGGCGAACGCGGCCGACGTCTACGTGGATGAAGTCTGAGCGAGGATAGTAGCCCACGCCGCCGCGACCCAGGGCGAGAGCCGCCTTGCGCAGGTTTAGCGTGTCGATGCCGGGCATGCGCAAGTCGATCGCTTCCGCTTGGATGTGAAGGCTGTTCTTGGCGACTCCGGTAGTGTGAGCGCGGAGAGACTCGTTAGTCGACGAAGTGCGGTAGCCGCAAACGATGTCGATCTCGCCACCGGAATGTCCGATCGAGGATGTGAGGTCGTAAAGGATATCGTACAAACGCGGATCGAAATGGCGAACTTCGCCTGTCCGATGATCGCGGAGGAAATAATCGAGTTGGGCGAGCGCACTTGGAATGTACTGCTCACCCCGGCGGTAAACTATATCGATCCGCTCAGCGGTGTGCGTGTTGTATAACAGCAGGAAATGATCCTGGCCCGCAGAGGACGATTGCTGGACCGAAACCCTTCGCGATTGGGCCGGTGCGTCACTCGGGGCAGTAAGGAACAGCATTGCGCACACAACCCATAGACAGCACGAAATTTTTCTAGATTTGTACATTTGTTCCTTTTCAATCCAATTTTAATACAAGCACGCGCGTCGCTCTTTGCTCCAGGTCAATCAGTCACCATTTCTGCCCAAGGCTGACGTCCTCGGAACGGCGTCCTACATGTCGCCCGAACAGGTGGGCGGCGAGCGGTTTCATCGCGTGGAAGGCTCACGAGGACGCACCCATGAAGGAACCGGTATCGGCTTGGCCTTGGTGCAGGAATTGGTAAAACTCCATGGAGGGTCGATCCGTGCGGAAAGCCTTCCCGGCGAGGGTACGGCGTTCGTCGTTTCGGTTCCTTTCGGCACGCATCATTTGCCCTCCGATCATGTTCGCGAAGACCGTGCCCAGGTGCCCGTGGATCTGGCGGCGAATGTGTACGCTGAGGAGGCGTGGCACTGGCTGCCGGGCGTGGCGAGTGCGGGTGACTCCTTGCCGGCCGAGGCCTACGCTGAATCGGCAGCTGACGATCGTCCGTTTATTCTGGTGGCGGACGACAATACCGACATGCGTAATTGCTTCCGGTCGTTGCTCAGCGACCGCTACAGCGTGGAAACGGTTGCTGACGGTGAAGCAGCGCTGGCTGTGATCCAGAGAAGGAGACCAGATCTCGTGCTGGCGGATGTCATGATGCCAAGGTGGGATGGGTTTGGCCTGCTGCGAACACTGCGGGCAAATCCGGAGACGCGAGCGATTCCCGTCATCATGGTTTCCGCGCGCGCCGGCGAAGACGAAAGAATCGAAGGAATGGAGCACGGAGCCGACGACTACCTGATAAAGCCGTTCCGTTTCCGCGAGCTGCGGGCGCGGGTGCAGGCGCACTTGGAACTAGCGCGCATCCGGCGGGAAACAGCCGAGCGTGACCGGAAGTTGAGAGCTGAGGCGGACTCGCAACGAGCACTGTTGGAAGCCGTACTGAAAGAGATGCCCGCCGGCTTGGTCATCGCCAAGGCTCCTTCTGGCGAGGTCATGCTGGCCAACCATCAGGCGAAAGAGATATTGCAACGGTCCATCGGCGACCTCCGAAGCGTTGGAGAGTATGCGGGATACCAGTTATTCCGGTTAAGTGGGCAGCCGTATGGCTTGGAAGAGCAACCCTTAGCCCGCTCCGTTTTGCATGGCGAGGTTGTGATAGGTGAAGAATTAAAGTACCTGCGCCCGGATGGCACGTTTCGCGTTTTGCTCGCAAACTCGGCTCCCGTACGGAACGAAACAGGAGCGATTGTGGCAAGCGTCGTTGCCTTTCAGGACATCACGGATTTGCGGGTTGCGCAAGAGGAGTTGCTGCGTGAAAGGAATGACGTCATCCATGACTTGGGGGCAGATTGATTACAGCACAAGAAGAGGAACGCAAGCGGATCGCGCGAGAGCTGCACGACGATATATGTCAGAAGCTGGCGATGCTGTCGATCGAGCTGGAGCAGACAAATGGGGATTCGGAAGGTTTGCCTACGGTTACGAAAAAGCGCTTGGAAGAGCTGCGGCAACATTGTTCGAGGATTGGGAGTGACGTGCAAGCGCTTTCGCACGAGCTGCACTCGTCGAAGCTGGAGTACTTCGGTGTGGTGTCCGCCGTCAGAGACCTTTGCCGGGAGCTCGCCAAGCAACACGGAGCAAACATAGAGTTCAAAGACGAGAACGTGCCGAAGCCTTTGCCCAGGGACATTTCGCTATGCCTATTCCGAGTGGCGCAAGAGGCGCTGCACAACGCGCTGAAATACAGCGGGGTAAAGCGATTTGCCGTGGAGCTGGGGGGTGCGGGCGAAGGAGTGCAGTTGGTGGTGCGCGACGCCGGGGCGGGTTTTGACTTGGAAGAAGCCAGGCTGAATGGCGGGCTGGGGCTGTTGAGCATGCAGGAACGACTAAAACTGGTGCATGGGCGGTTGGACGTGGAATCGCGGCCTGGCGAGGGGACGAGGATCGTCGCCGTGGTGCCCGTTCCTGCAGAAAATGGCGAGTCACCAGCGACCGGGCAGTATCGGGCCAAAGGCGCCGCGGTGGGAGAGGTGTGAAGGGTGGCTTCTCAGCTCGGCGCCGTGACGGTCGTTCCGATCACTCCGCTGCGAGTACAAAAAGTTGAGTTGGGGCTGGCAGTGAAAGAGGGCTATGACGAAATCTCAAAAAAGTCGAAGAGCATCGGGAAAGATATAAATGGCTGGAACGTCGGCGCCGCATTCGGCGACCGGGCGTTCTACAACGGGAATTATTTGCTCCGTGCCGGCGCGGCAGCGGCTGGTATCTAGGGGAACGAAGCCCTTGAAGGTATGTATCCTCAAGCAAAAACTGCCACCGACGTCCAGCCACTCGATGGCGGCAAACACAATTACACTCTAAATACGTTGCTGGACAATTCCCTCCGCTTAACGCTTTTTGGTCCGTCACGTTGTACGACGGCAAGACCTAGTTACTGATTCAGAATATAATCAACAGCTACCTAATTAACTCTCCCGTGATGCCGGTCCTGAGAGGAACACTATCCCTCGCGCGACCCGGTCAATGCATAATGCAAATTCGGAAACCACCTCCCGAGTGGATCTCTTACTCACTCGTCTTGCGGTGAGCGACTCATGCGCGGAGATCACTTGTTACAGGCCGACTTATGAAGACTCATCAGCGGGAGTGCAAGTGCAGGAAGAGAGCGGTGCGGCGCGAGTCTTTCATGTGGTCAAGCGTCGGCTCTTAGGGTCGCCGGCACTGGCATAGGAACAATAAAGTTGCTGGCCAGAAGATACGCGAACAGGTGTCCGAGAGGCGGCGCATGGCGTAGCTGGCTTGCAGAAACCCATCCATTCGTCTCGCTCCATTCCCAGCCGGTAGCAGAAGCACTCTTCAGCCATTCCTGCAGATCCGATGAGGTCATCGGATAAGCGTATATGCACACGTTCTGGGCGAAGAGGCGCCCGAGGGCCTCCAGACGGCTGCCTTGGAGATTGCCGTAAATTCCGTCAAACCCTCGAATAATCAGGGAAAGACCTGCGGCGAAGCGCAGCGGTGCTTTTGTGTAGCGATTCACGAGAGCGGTCATGTGGTAGAGCTCTCGTTGGCGAAAAAGGAGCACGTCGCCGCCGGCGACGAGAAGGGCATCGATGCGATGAAGCAAGTCGGGGATCTCCGGAGCTGGTTCGTTCGGCGTGAGCGAATCAGCCGTCAGGCAAAAAAAGCCGGCGGGCGCCACCTCTGTTTCGCCCTGCTCCTTCCGAAGCTCTTGAATTGCCGAAGCCAGCAATCGCGTGTGAACTTGCGCGTGAGCTGCATCTACGTGGCTAAAGGTTCCCGGCGCAAGCACGATGGCTTTCTTGTAGAGAGTCTCGGTCGGGGGAACGCTGGGGCCCTTCGAGGGGAAAAATACAGCCTCGGCGAGCCCCGCGTACACCAAGTGGGCGAGCAAGGTGCGGCGATCCCAGCTCTCGAACGCTGGCCCGCGAAGATCCACGTAGTCGATCTCGATTCGCTCCTTGACGACGTCTTGTGCCAGACCTTGCAGAAATGATTCCTTGGTTTGCAATTCGTGGAACGCGGCGTAAATGAGACTGACGCCCAGAATCCCGATGGCTTCCTGTTGGAGAAGATTGGAAGGATCGAGCAGATTGATGTGCAGCAGCACGTCGTTGGGAGGGCCCCCGGGCTGCAACTGAAACCGAAGACCCATCCAGCCGTGGGGCTCGTTGGTTCCGGCGAAGTTGCGCGCGGAGACGGTATCCACAAAGGAGAAGAAGCGGGTTTGCGGCCCGCGGGTTTTGCTTAATTGCGTCAGAAGCTGGCTCCATTCGTGGTCCAGCATAGCCTCGAGCCGCTGCCGGGATACGTAGCGCGATCCGGAGCCGTAGAGGTCGTCGCTGACTTCCTTGTCGTAAGCGGAAATGGTTTTGGCCACCGTGCCGGAGGCGCCTCCTACTACAAGGAACCAGCGCGCGACCTCCTGTCCGGCGCCGATTTCGGCGAAGGAACCGAAGGCGGATGCATCAAGATTCAGGGTGAGCGCTTTGTGGTGAGTGTCGAGCTTTTTAGTTGAAGGCATGGTTAGGTTCCCTTCGGCCGACTTTTTACGAGGCGCGACGAGTCCGTGACCAGCTGCCGAAAGTCGGCGCGCGAGGACTATTCTAACTGATGGATACGGTCGACCGGCCGCGTCGCGCGGCTTCGCCGCCGCGAACCCTCGTTCCAGGAGTAGTGTTTCCCGCGATTGTGATGGCGGTGTCTGAGGCCCGCGCCTCACGGTCGACTAGCCTGCTCACGACGGCGAACAGGAAGCTCGCCGACAACCCGCACATCAGCACGCCAGTGATGCTTTCCACTGGACCCAAGGTCCGCCAAGTCCACGGAAGAACGACATCGCCATAGCCAACAGTCGCATAGCTGGCAGCTGAGAAGTAAAAGGCAGATTCCCACGATGGAAAACAAAGCGAACGATAAAAGCCCGCCCAAAGTAGAATCTCCAAAAGGTGCAAGCCAATGAACGCGGTCATCAATCGCATCACGAGGATTGCGGAACGGATCGCCCCTAGCCTGAGAACTTCGAGCGCAAACCTAGGTCTTGTCCATGCAATCACTGCAGCCATACCGGCGCACTGCAACGAAAGCGTGAGGGTTACCAGAACGACTGCGGCGCTAGTTTGGCGAATGAAGATCATGTGCAAGGGGCGCGAATTTCACTTGGAACTAATTGCTATCGAACCGTGTCGGGGAAATCTGCTGTTCGTCAACCCCAGACTGTCAGCTCCTCCAAAGGAGGCTCTGTATATTCGAGCCAACGCTTGATTCACGAGTTCAACGGAGACATTCGGTAGGACCGATGACCGGCATCGCCATGGGGTCGCTAAGAGATCGTCTCCGCTATTTCTTGCCACTGGCTTTCAGGTCGGCAGCCATCTCCTCCTGCTCTTCAGTCTTTTGCCAACTGGAATCGGGGTTGTATTCCTTCATGCCCTTTGCAAGAACTTCGGTTTTCTTACCGAGATCTTTCTGATACACCACTCCATCCACGCCAACGATAAAGGTCATCACGCCGGATGACCTGTATTCCGCGGGATAGGCCGCAAAAGCGAATCCCCCGGTCATTTTGCCGTATACGATGTAACGACTCACGCCGCCCGGGGCATTTTTCCCCTGACGTGTCAGGATGTGGTAGTAGTAGCCGCGGTACGGAGTCGGAGCGCCATCTCGGCTTTTGGCGTAGCCCTGATCAACGGCTGACGCCAGCAGCGGCCCGATAGGGCTCTGGGGCTCGCCCTCAGCAACCTTCCAATAAAGACCATTGTGCTGCCCTTCATCACTGAAGATTTTCTGGGCATACTCGGCATGCTCTGCGGAGCGATATTCCTTTTCCGCCGCCACGAGCTCCTGGCAAACACGAATGGTCGATATTTCATTGCGGCCAATTCGCCTGTACAAAATTTCTTCATTTCCAGCGTCAGTGTCGAAATACCACGAATTACCTTTGTTTACGAGCGGTATGGGAGCGGGCCAGTTCCTCGCACCGATATACAAGATAAGAGTTCCATCCGGCTCTTTGACCAGACGGTGCATTTCCTCGTAATGCCGAACAAAATTGGCGCGGCTGTTAGCGTCCTCGGTTTCATCTCCCGACCAGACGATTTGCTTTCCGTCCGGTCCGAGGACATCGAGCATGGCTTCTTCGTCGTTATTCTGCGCTGCCGTGACGAGTGCGTTGATCGCGTTCTCCGGCGATGAAAACGTCTTCTGCCCTTGTTGCTGTCCCACGGAACGCACTGGAAAGCCCCCCGCCAACAAGATGCCGACAGCAGCCATTTCAAGAAGATTGGTCCAATCAAGTTTGCCGAAGTTCAGCCTTGTTCGCCGCATGTCGCTTTTCTCCATTTCTAAATTTTATAGGCCACAAGGAACATAACGATTCTTCGATTACCGATGCGGGATACCGCCACCACGCGCCGCTCCGCCACCGAAGCTGGCACTTCCGCGCGATGAATAGCCCCTTGTCTCTCCGCCGTGGTCGTAGCCGCTGAAGGCGCCCGAGCGAGTACCGCTTTGACCGCGGCGTTCAGCGTATCCTCGAGCGGCGTTATTGTTTCCTTCAAAGGGCCTGGCCGTTGCGCCGGGACGGTTGGATTCGCCGCGCGCATCTCCGCCTCGATGGTAGTTGTTCCGGTTGTAAAAGGTGGTGCTCCGGGAGTAGTACCTATCGTGATCATGAATTAGGACTCGGTGATGCCAATCGGACCCCCAATGATGCCAGCCCCAACCATAATCTCTGTAGTGGCCAATGCCGAAGCCGATTCCGAACGAGAGGTACGGGCCGCGATGCCATATTCCCGGATACGGATACCACCCCGGCCACGCCACTATGGGGTCGCCGTAAATAACCCACGGATCATAGCCAGGCACGTAAACGATCTCGGGACTGGCAGGCTCAATGATGATGTTCGAGTCTTGCGTTGTTACGGTTTGCTGCTCCGTGGTCAGAAGATTGCCCGCTTCCTGTGCCCGCTGGCGCATCGCCTGTACGGCATCCATCACGTCTTGTTCCTGGTTGTAGTAAGCGTCGCCGAGAGCCGACGTCCAGGAGAGGTTTTTGTCCATGTTGCCCAGCACGGATGGGAATGCAGTGAGCGCCTTGACGCTAGGGTCCCAGGGTTGTCGGTCCACAGCTTGAGCCAAAGCGTCGCCCTTCAAGTCAGGATGCGCTTGCACCCATTGGTCGGCCTCAACGACGGGCTCGGGAAACGTCGACGCAGCAAGGATCTGGGCCACAAGCGAATCTGGATACAGTGCAATAGGCGCTACCAGCTGCTGCAATTGCTCGGGAGTCTGCTGAATGTATTGTTGACCCTGCGCGGCCTGCGCCGGATCTTGCTCGTCTTGTCGAGCTGACAGGGTCCGAGGCCAACCCACGAACAACAGAGCCAAGGGCAACAGAAAAACCAAAAGCTGCCTGTCCAAGCGAGGCCTTAAGCACGCCCTGGCACGTTCGAAAATGTCCATGTTCTTGAAGCTCGTCTTCACTTTCATCGCCTGGACCTCTTCTCTGATTCGTTGAAGGTTTTCAGCTTGCTCTTGCATCTTTTGGCGGCCCTTTCCACATGTGAACCTCGGTGCCCCGCTGTTCGAACGAAACCTCGTCCATTGCCAGCTTCATCAGATGGATGCCGCGCCCATGCTCGGTTTCGAGATTATCGATTAACAGGGGATCAGGGACCGTGCTCGGATCAAACCCCTGGCCATGGTCCGAGACGGTAATGGAGATTCCCTTCCCGACCTTGCAGCGGCAGCGGACGTGAACTAGCTTGTGAGCATCCAGCCGGTTGCCGTGAACGACTGTATTGCCAAGAGCCTCCCGGAGCGCCAGTTCGACGGCGGTTTCCTCGCCCGTGACGCAATGGGACCCTTCGACGAGCCGCATTAGCCGTTCCACTAACGGCGAGATCGCGCTGATCTCACTTGGTATCCAAGCGTCGATTTCGAGCAAGGAACCTGCGCCTCGGCCTGCAAACGTTGGCCAAAGATCCGCTCTCACATTCACTGAGCCTGCGTCATTCACGGCAGCACCTTCCGGTCAGCTATGCGCCAGCCAAAAGCCATAGCGCACGGAATCCAACAGTCCAAATCCCTTGCGGTACCGCAGAACGCGGTACCACTTGTTCCACTTGCGGATGAATTTGAGAACCAGTGGCATAGCGCCTCCCTCTCATCTGCGTTACGTCCTTACACGTACGGCAAGGGCAACGCTCGCGCCAAACTAACGAAATCGTAAGTCGCTGAATTTTCGAGAGAAGACGCAACAAAGTCGAAAATGTCGAAGTTGAAGATGTCGAAAGAGTGGAAAGTGTCGACGTGATTCGGATGGCTATGAAATGGGGAAGCGCGACTCAGGTATATCGCTTCGCATAGATGCCGAGCTGCCTGAATTCGTCGCCAAAATTGCAAGGCGCATACGGCGCCGGGCCAGTTGATACCTAATGCTGTTCATCTCTCCGGCTCCTATACACTTCTGCGAATCTTGTGAGCCAGCTGTTTCATGACGTGTTTTGTGAATACTCCCGAGGAGCGGAACCTGACACCTTCTTTCATTAGCTCAAGCAATACGTTTTTTCCGTCTTCGCTGATGCAGGTCACGTTCCTCAGTTCGATCACCAGTTCACGACCCCGTAGGTCCGCTGCGGCCTCTCGGCACTCTTTGCTTAGCTCAGCCGCCCACGGCGCAATCAGCTTGCCCTCCAGCACCAGTCGTCGCCGGCTGCGAGTATCGAGAATGGTAATCTTCAACATTTGCTTTTGCTCGCACCGCCGGTAAGGGCAAAGCCCGCTCCAAACCCGCCGTCCCGTAAGTCGCTGAATTTTCAGGAGAAGATTGCCAAAAGTTGAAAATGTCGAGGTTGAAGAAGTTGAAAGGGTCGAAACTGTCGAAGCTATTGCCTGAGGGCAACCGACAAAGAGGTGGGGTACAAGTTAAGCGTACTGCTTCGGGAAGATGCCGAATTTTTTCATTCGGGAGAGGAGAGTTGTGCGGTTCATTCCCAGGCGCGCGGCAGCACCATCGGCACCACCCACGCGACCCTTACATGCAGTGAGTGCCCGTATGATCTGATCGCGCTGCTTTCTTTCATATTCGTCAGCAACGCTACCTTTGTCACTTCGCGAATTTGTTCTTTCTCCAGCGACTTGTTTAACTTCATGAAGGTCGGCATCCACGAACCCTTCCGTATTGGTCTTTCGGAGTTCTGCGAGCGGCGCCTCAAGCGACTTGCCCCTCGTCAGGAGCACGGCTCGCTCAACGAAATTCTCGAGTTCGCGAATATTGCCGGGCCAGTCCCAAGTCCTCAGCCCCTTCATTACCGCCGTAGGAATCGCTTCGATAGGTTTTTGCATCTCCTTGGCGAACTTTTGGACGAAATGGCTGACGAGCAAAGGAATGTCTTCTTTGCGGTCTCTCAGCGGGGGGATGCGGATCGGAAACACATTCAACCGATAGTACAAATCAATGCGAAATTCCTTGTTCGCAATCATTGTCTCGAGATCGCGATTCGTAGCTGCCACCAGGCGGACATTCACCTTCCGCGTATGCGTACTACCGAGACGTTCAAATTCCCGCTCCTGGAGAGCCCGCAGCAGCTTCGGCTGAATCTCAAGGGGGATGTCACCCACTTCATCTAAAAACAGAGTGCCTTGATCCGCGAGCTCCAGCCGTCCAATTTTTTGGGAGATCGCGCCCGTAAACGCTCCCTTTTCGTGGCCAAACAATTCGCTTTCCAGCAACCCGGTTGGTATGGCGGCACAGTTCAGCTTCACGAGGGTCCGCTGTTTGCGGCGGCTTCGGTCGTGAATCGCTCGCGCAATTAACTCTTTCCCCGTTCCGGTCTCGCCAAGCAATAGGACAGTAGAATCACTAGGTGCAACTGTTTCAATCTGTTGTAAGACGTGCTTTAGTTCCGTGCTGTTCCCAATGATCTGCTCGAAACCCATCTCGCTGCGAAATTCCTCTTCCAGGTAAAGTTTTTCCTGGGCGAGTTTATCTTTGAGGTCGGAGATCTCGCTGTATGCCAAGGAGTTTTCCAGCGCAATCGCAATCTGGCCCGACGCTTGACTGAGAAAGCCGATATCTTCAGAGGAGAATGGGCCATCGGTGGTGCGCGAGATCCCCAAAACACCTAGAGCTCGGCCGCGGGTTACGAGCGGAATGAAACACCCAGTTTTCACGCCCTCCGCCCTTGCCAGCTCGCGCATCTCATGACTGAATTGGTCTAGATCGCGGTCGGTGAACACGACTGGGGTCAGAGTCTCAAAAGCTCGCGTGCCGGGATCATTTTTGTCGGAGATGACGACCTGCCCTTCGCTGACAAACCTCTTTCCATGCGGGGAATCGAGAGCGTGTACCCTGAACTTCCCCAATAGTCTGTCGTACAGCAAGATAGCAACCGCGTCACACTGCATAAGTTCGCGGATGTTGCCGGCTATCGCCCGCAACAGTTCCCGAAACTCCAGGTTGGAGGTGATTCGGTTTGTCAGGTTGAGCAGCAACTGCAACCGAGCTCCTAGGCTGGACACTTCTTGGAACGCTAACGCATTTTCAACGGCGATTGCTATCGGTCCTGACGCCCGGGTAAGGAAGTCAACATCTTCTGGCGTAAGCGGAGTTTCTGTAGTGCGCAAAATCGACAGGATTCCGAGGGCCCGGCCGCGATTCACAAGCGGAATATTGCAAGCGGCTTTCAAACCCTCCGCAGCTGCAAGCCCATATGGATCGGGCTCGGGTTCGTCACGATCGCGCGTGTCAAAGACTACCGGTTTCAAGCTATCGATCGCTCTCTTAACCGCGGCGCTTGGTGTAACGAGCAGCTCTTCCTTGATGACCCCCTTGCCGTGCGGAAAATCCATAGCAAATACCCTGAATTTTTCCGAGGCTGAATCGGGCAACGCAACTGTTACGGCATCGGCGTGTATGACTTCGCGTATGTTCGCTGCAATCGCGCGCAAGACCTCCCGCAGGTCGAGGCTAGACGTGATTTTGGCGGTCAGATTCAGGAGCAGCTCAAACCGCTCGTTTTGACGTTGAAGTTTCGTGTCAGTGCTCATGGCTATTTAATTCAAGCCCACCGATTAGACAGCGTATTCACAACCCCTGATTCATTGACTGCGTCCATTGAAACGCTCCCTTTTGATGGTTAGGAAACTTATCCAGACAAACTCACATGTCAAGTTTTTCTTCACAGATGCCAGCGCTTTTAGATGAATCCTGTTGAGCAAGAATCTCAAAAAACCATTCACGTCGGAATCGGCGGTGCGAATATCAAAGGAAGCCGGGCGAAGTGTCGCAGGTTTCGGGATCAACGCTCTTTTCGGCCGTTCTGATTTGCTGCCAACTTGCTCCATGGAAAAGAAAGCTAGCCAATGACTAGCAGTGTGAAACAAATTAATCTCGTGCGCGTTTTGCGCATCGAAGGGATGTGCACGAGATCGTAGTCTTGTTGGGTCTAGGACTCTTGGTGCTTTGGACCATCGGTCCATTCACGGTTTTTATCGTTTATTACGTTATTCCACCACTCCGCAGATTTCTTGGACTCGATGATCCCATTAAGTAACCCTGGATCCGGGCATCCCGGAATGAATGGGACCCGCGAATTTTGACCGCAAATAGCTAGAAAGATTGGCTCTCCCCAAGGACTCGACTCCCGATATGCTGGTCTATGAGTCACGGCTTACCTTCCTACTTATAGCAGACATTCTGAGTCGCTTCGCCAGCTTCGACAATTTCAACAGTTTCAACATCGCTTGGCTTCGACACTTTCGACCTCCGTTCAATCTTCTCCTGAAAATTCAGCGACTTACGGTTTTGTAGGTTTGGCGCGGGTCTTGCCTTTATTCCGCATGTAGCGGAAAGGCAGTGTTCAAGACTTTGGGCTCGCCTTTCGCTGGCACCCAGCTAATCAGGAGGTTCGCTATGAACAACCACCCAGAACCAACTATTGCTTGCCTGACTGACCCTGCAACGGAACAAATGCTCGTCGTTGCCGCCAAGAACGGAGACGAACAGGCATTTGAAACTCTCTTCAAACGTCACCGGCAAAAGATCCTTGGTGTTGTGCTGAGATACGCACATGTCCGGGAGGATGCGGAAGACATTGTCCAGCAAAGCTTCCAAAAGGCTTTCGTCCATTTGCACAAGTTCGAAGGGAAATCCTCCTTCTCCACCTGGTTAACGCGGATCGCTATCAACGAATCCCTGATGTTACTGCGCC
>Ga0210384_10000428_pt1 | contig 64523 bp, 61 predicted proteins | sample IncBWH2MmetaG_FD_160574 | JGI IMG/M metagenome (GOLD analysis project Ga0210384, IMG submission 160574) | Forest soil microbial communities from Barre Woods Harvard Forest LTER site, Petersham, Massachusetts, United States - Inc-BW-H-2-M | ecosystem: Environmental > Terrestrial > Soil >...
GGTGAGTTTGGGAGATGTGATCTCGATTGATTGGGATGGAAAGGAAGCGGGGCTGAAATTCTCGAAGGAAGCGGAAGGCGCGCTGGTGCCGGTCGCGGCACCGGCCACGGAAAAACTGAGAGAAGCCGCCGCCGCAGGTTCCGACGGGCGCGCGATTCCCGCGACGACAACGATCGCCGCCGGAGAACGCATGCCGTTTCGCCCGTTCCGCTGAACGCGCCGTGCGAGACCAGAGATAGGCGCTGTCCGATTCACCCAGGGGAAGAAGCATGCCAGAGCGAAGATTCGCCGCCGACATCGTGGTCCGAGGTCAGCGGGAATATTGGGCGGAGCGCAGGATTCCAGGAGCGGCAAAAACCTCTTTGGGCAAGTTCGCCTTGCGCTTTTGACGGAGGAGCACACCGAATTGGGCGACTCGAAATCCATGCCACGCCAACGCCGTGAGCGGCCTTCTGAGAAAAAACAGCGGATTCGCCTGACCCCCGCGGCGAACTGGGTGCTTCTTATTCTCTGGTTTTCGATTCCCCTAGTTTACGCCGCCGCGTCATTCGCCGAGTTGAACGGCCCCAGCGAATATCAGATCAAAGCCGCCTTCCTCTACAAATTCGCGAAATTCATCGAATGGCCCGCAAGCACCTTTCGCGATCCCAAACAGCCCATGGGAATCTGTGTGTTCGGCCGAGATCCGTTCGGCCATGCATTGGAAGAGGCGCTCTGGGGAAAATCCATCGGGAGTCGTTCGGTATTTCTCGGGCGAGCGCAGCAGATTCCAGAGCTAGCCGGATGCCAGGTGGTCTTTGTAAGCGCCGAGGAGAGCTCGCGTGTGATGGAAATTGTTCGCGGCCTTCGCGGACACAGCGCCCTGCTTGTGGGGGAATCGGAAGGATTTGCCTCCTCCGGCGGCGCCATTCAATTCGTTCTGGATCAGAACCGCGTGCGGTTTGCCATCAATCCGGATGCCGCCAATCGCGCGGGACTCAAGATCAGTTCGAAACTGCTGGCGCTAGCAACCATCGTGCGGGATGCGGGCAGCGACGCGGAGGAGAAATTCTGAGATGCATCCCCTCCGCCACGCGTCCATCCGCCAAAAACTCACGCGCATCGTTCTGCTCACCTGCGCCACTGCCGTTCTCGTCGCTTGCACCGTCTTCGCTGTGTACGACATCACCACTTTCCGAATCTCGATGGCAAATGATCTCATTACCCTGGCTGAAATTGTGGGAGCCAACTCTTCCGCCGCGCTCACCTTCGGCGATCAGGAAGCGGCTCACGAAATCCTGAGTGCTTTGACCGCCCGGCCGCACATCGTCCAGGCCTGTATCTTCACTCCGGGCGGGGGCGTATTTGCACGCTATAGCCGCCCGGGTTCGGATCCGGACTTCACCTCTCCCGGGCCGCTTCCGGAAGGCGTCTCGAGCGTTTCGGGCCACCTTCTGATTTTTCAGCTGATCCGGCTGGACGGTGCTCCCATCGGCGCTATCTATATCAAGTATGACCTCGGATTGCTGTATGCACGCGCAGCGCGTTTTGCAGGAATCATTCTCGTTGTGATGCTGGTTTCGCTTTTGGCGGCCTATTTTCTGGCCTCGCGTCTCCAGTCCGTGATCTCCGGGCCCATTCTCGAACTGGCGCGCATCGCTTTCGCTGTTTCCACTCAAAAAGACTACTCCGTGCGCGCCGTAAAGAGCAGCGAGGATGAAATCGGATTCCTTTACGACCGGTTCAACGTCATGTTGGAGCAAATTCAACACCGCGATACCGAACTAATCTGGGTGCGCGACGAATTGGAATTGCGCGTGGACGAACGCACGCGCGAACTGCAGAAGGAGAACGCAGACCGAAGAGTGGCCGAACAGACTCTCGAAGAGCGAACAACATTCCTGAATTCTCTTATCGAAAATTGCCCTGTCGCCCTGGTTGCAGTCAACCCTGATGAGACCGTTCAGATGTGCAATCCCGCCTTTGAACGTATCTTCCGCTACCGCGCGCAGGAAGTGACCGGCCTCGACTTGAGCAACCTGATCATGACACCCGCGCAACACGCCGAGGCGCAGGCCGACCAGCAGGCCCTGCTTCAGGGAAAGACTTGCCACCAGGTGACCCAGCGGCGCCGAAGCGATGCAAGTCTGGTGGACGTGGAAGTGTTCTCCGTTCCGCTGGCTGCCAAGGGAATATTCACGGGCGTCCTTCTGCTCTTTCAGGACATCACCAATCGCAAACGCGCCGAAGACGCACTCCTGCGGGCAAAGGAAGCGGCCGAGGCGGCAAATCAAGCCAAGAGCGAGTTTTTGGCGAACATGAGCCACGAAATCCGCACCCCCATGAATGGAATCATCGGGATGACCGGGCTCGCGCTCGATACCGACCTGAACACCGAACAGCGCGAATACCTCGACATGGTAAGGAGTTCGGCCGATTCACTGTTGAAACTCATCAATGACATTTTGGATTTCTCGAAGATCGAGGCCCGAAAGTTTGATCTCGAGGCGACGGATTTCCCCCTTCGCCAGAGCCTCGGCGAGACATTGAAGACCCTCGGCATCCACACCCAGGAGAACAGCGTCGAGCTAGCCTGGCGCGTGGGAGCCGGTGTGCCTGAATTCCTATCCGGGGACTTGAGTCGGCTGCGGCAAATCATTTTGAATCTTGTTGGCAACGCCGTGAAATTCACCGAGCAGGGCGAGATAGTGTTGGAAGTGGAAAAAGAAAACAAGAGCGAAAACGAACAGAACGGGGAAGTCCTGCTTCACTTCAAAGTGAAAGATACGGGAATCGGAATCGCGCCAGAAAAACAGAAGATGATCTTCGAAGCATTCACGCAAGCCGATGGTTCGACCACGCGCCGGTACGGTGGCACCGGGCTCGGGCTGGCCGTCACCAAGCAAATTGTCAATTTGATGGGCGGAAAGATTTGGGTGGAAAGCGAACTTGGCCACGGCAGCACATTTCATTTCACCGCACGATTTGGAATCGCCAAGGCTATTAGAGAGGCGCGTGAGGTTGCGGATCCGGAAATCCTCCGCGACGCATGGGTCATGATTGTTGACGACAACGCGACGAACCGCGTCATCCTGGTCGATATGCTGGAGAAGTGGGGCATGCGCGTGGAATCCGCCGACGGGGCCGCGTCTGCGCTCGCCCGACTGCAGCCCGGCGTCCAAGCTTCCCGCCAATTCTCCCTCCTCATCACCGACCTCCATATGCCGATGGTCGATGGGTTCGGGCTCGTCCGGGCGGTCAGAAAAGACCCTTTGCTGGCTCCCATCCCTATCCTCATTCTGAGTTCGAGTGCCCGGCCGACGGACAGGGCTCGCATGCAAGAACTGGGAATTTCCGCCCTCTTGACTAAACCGGTCCAGCCATCGGAACTCCTCGATGCCGTCTTGAATACGCTAAGTCCGATGACCAGTTCCGAAGTACAACAGCCGCCGAGCGCGCTGCTGCCACAAGGAGAGGGAATGAAAGTCCTGCTAGCGGAAGACAACGCTGTGAATCGGACTCTCGCCAAGAAGCTCCTCGAAAAGCACGGCCATACCGTCGTGCTGGCGGAGAACGGCCGGGAGGCGCTCCGGGCGCTCGAACAGGAGGCCGTGGACCTCGTGCTCATGGATCTCCAAATGCCTTTGATGGATGGCCTCGATGCCATTGCAGCCATTCGAAGCAAAGAACAGGGCACGGCAGTCCATCTCCCTATTGTCGCTCTGACGGCGCACGCGATGAAAGGCGACCGGGAGAGATGTCTCGCCGCCGGCGCCGACGATTACCTGACCAAGCCCATTCACGCGCCGGCGTTATTCCAAGCGCTCGAAAAGTTTCGAACCGCGAAGTCCACCGAGCCCCCGGCAGTCGCGACACTCCCCACCTTTGCCGCGATCGCCCCCTCCCAATCCTGGGACATCGCCGATGCTCTCCAGCGCGTCGAGGGCGATAGCGAGTTGCTGGAGGAAATTGCCCACATCTTTGCGGACGAATGCGCGAAGACCATGCCAGAAATTCGTGACGCGCTGGAGAGGCCCGATGCCCACCAGCTCGAGCAATTGGCACACAGGCTGAAGGGCTCCTCCTCCAATCTCGGCGCCCGATTGCTCGCGCAGGCTGCTGCCGAACTCGAAATGATGGCCCGCGCCGGCGACGTGCGCAGCGCCCGGCTTCATTTCCGTACCGTCGAGGCTGAAGTGAGCAAGCTGCTCGTTGAGCTCGAAGCCATTTCGCGAAGGGTTGCGCATTGACCTCCGAACCCAACAGCGGTAACGGGGGGGACGGGACAGGGACACCCCTATCCGCTGCGCACCGCAGAATTCGCGCGCCGAAGTTCAGGCGAGTGTGCATGGGGGTCGCTTTTGTCCTTCTCTACGTGCTGCTCGACCGGACGACAGTATTCTTTCAAATGTGGCAGGGCATCAGCGCCTGGTATCCGCCCGTAGGTCTGGCGTTCGCGATGCTGTTTGGTCTGGGCTTGTGGTTTGCTCCGCTGGCCTACATGGCGGGCACGTTGGCAAGCGTTGTGAACTTCAATGAATCGCCCGCTTCGATCGGTTTTTGGCTTGTGAATGTCGGGGTAACCGCCGGTTACGCCGGAGCGGCACTTCTTCTTCGTCGAATGTTTCGCGTGAGTCCTCGGCTCCGTTCCCTTCGTGATGTCCTCTGGTTTGTCTGCGTGTCATTTTGCGCCACCCTGTTTGTTGCCGTCGCCAGCTGTGCCTTGTTTGTCCAAGAGAAGTTCCTTCCTCCCGAGGCATTCCTGAGGGGCGTGCTGAATTGGTGGGTCTGTGACTCCGCTTCATTGCTTTGCTTTGCGCCTTTCTTGCTCGTTCATGTAGTCCCGAGACTCAGGAGGATTGCAGGGTTGCCGCCGGACTCCGAGAAAACCACTCGTACCGGCCGGCGCCGGTCCGGACTCCCGCGCACTCGCAGATCCCTCGAAAGCGTGATGCAACTTTTGAGCATTCCGTTCACGCTATGGATTGTGTTCGGCTGGGACCTCGCCAGAAGTTCCGAGCTCTATTACCTGTTCTTCCTCCCCATACTCTGGATCGCGGTTCGCCGAGGCATCTACGGCGTTAGCGCGGGAATCATGATCCTGAACATCGGTGTGATGCTCACCTTGAGCTTCTTCCCACTGGACGTTCACCGCCTCGGTCTGCAGCAGTTCGTCCTATTGATTGTGTCCCTCACCGGCCTCTGTCTGGGCAGTCTGATTGCGGAGAGGGCGCGTGCGCAGCGAGAGGCCGAAGAAAACGAGGAGCGCGTGCGGCTGTTGCTCGATTCCACCGGGGAAGCCATTTACGGTCTGGACACCATCGGCCTTTGCATATTCTCCAATCAGGCGTGCTTGCGCCTGTTGGGTTATGCCCGCCAGGACGAGCTATTGGGAAGGAACATGCACAAACTGATCCATCACACACGCTCGAACGGCACTCCTTATCCCGTCGAGGAGTGCCCGTTGTATGCCGCCTTTCTCGGTGGTCATCCAAGCTACGATGCGGATGAGATTGTGTGGCGTCGCGACGGGACCAGTATTCCCGTGGAGTTCAGGTCACACCCTGTGATTCGTGGTGGAAAAGTTCTCGGCGCCGTGGTCACTTTTGTGGACATCACCGAACGAAAGCGCGCGGAAAAAGAATTGCTTCGCGCGAAGGACCTCGCGGAATCGGCCAACCGCGCGAAGAGCGAGTTTCTGGCGAATATGAGCCGCGAAATCCGTACCCCTATGAACGGAATTATCGGCATGACCGATTTGGCGCTCGATACGGAGCTATCGGTCGAACAACGGGAATTTCTCGAGCTCATCAAAGTATCCGCAGATTCCCTGCTGGTGTTGCTCAACGATATTCTGGACTTCTCAAAAATCGAGGCGGGCAAACTGAGCCTCGAGCCCGTCAACTTTGCCTTCCACCAGACCGTGAATGAGACCCTGAAGATCTTGGGTTTCCGCGCCAGTCAGAAGGGATTGCGACTCACCGCACGGTTGGGACTCGAAATCCCCTCGCTCCTGGTCGGCGATCCGGCGCGGCTTCGCCAGGTGCTCATCAACCTTGTCGGGAATGCCATCAAATTCACCGAGCAGGGAGAAATCGTCGTAGATGTGCAGCGGGAACATGGCCAGGCAGGCCAGATCGAACTGCACTTCCGCGTGCGCGACACAGGCATCGGCATTCCCCGGGAACAGCAGGCCTTGATCTTCGAAGCCTTCACGCAGGCGGACAGCTCCACCACCAGAAAATATGGCGGCACCGGACTGGGGCTGGCCATCACTACGCAGCTCGTTCAGTTGATGGGCGGAAAGATCTGGGTCGAGAGCACGCCCGGGGTTGGCAGCACTTTCCATTTCACCGCGAAATTTGAACCGGCGTCCGCTGAGGCAGACGCTCCGAACCAGAATTCCAAACAGGGAGTCTCCCAATGAGTTTGGATACAAAATCCAAGAACCGAATCTTGATTGCGGAAGACGATCCCGTCTCTCGGCGCGTGCTGCAAACCTTCCTCCTCAAGTGGGGCTACGAAGTGATTGTGGCCGAGAACGGAACCCAGGCGCTGGCGATCCTTGAAAGGCAGGATTTCCCGCGCCTCGCAGTGCTCGATTGGATGATGCCGGGCCTCGAGGGTACCGAGGTCTGTGAAAAGATTCGTAAGGAGCCCAACCGCGCCTATGTTTACGTGCTCCTGCTCACCGCACGCACGCAGAAAGAGGACATTCTCAAGGGTCTCGAATCCGGTGCCGACGATTACTTGACCAAACCGTTCGACTCGAAGGAACTGCGCGCGCGCCTCCGCGTCGGACAGCGCATCCTCAGCTTGCAGGATCATCTGATCGAGACTCGGGAAGAGTTGCTCTATCGAGCCACTCACGACTCGCTGACAGGCCTCGCGAATCGCGGCGTGATTCTGGAAGCTCTGGACCGCGAAGGTTCACGCCAGTTGCGAGAAGGGGGCTCGTTCGGAATTGTTCTAGGGGATGTCGACCACTTCAAGTACGTCAACGACCAGCAAGGACACCTTGCCGGCGACGCTGTGTTGCAGGAAATGGCGCGGCGCATGCTCTCGAGCGTCCGCCCGTACGACACCGTGGGGCGCTACGGCGGTGAAGAGTTTTTGATCGTGGTCCCCTCCTCTGACGCCCGGGGCACCATGGGGCTTGCCGAAAGAATCCGCAAATCCATCGAGGAACGCCCCATACTCACCGAAGCTGGCGAAATTCATTTGACGATTAGCCTGGGCGTGGCGGTTTCAGATCCTGCCACTCCCCGCAATGCGCGCGAACTGTTGCAAGTAGCCGACGACGCCCTCTACCGCGCTAAAGACCGCGGGCGCAACCGGTCCGAGCTCGGCTCGGCGGCCGACCCAACGGACCATCGTCCCTTGGGCGCGGTAACACCAGCGCCGGCGCAATCCGCCTTGAAATGAGTTCGGCTCCGAGGCCTGCATACCATTCCGCGCCAAGGGAATTTGCAAAATATTCGGCACGATTGGGAGGGCGGGGGACTTTCTTGTGAAGGATGGCCAGAAAAAATAGATTTGTCGCCCGCTCGCAAATACAGGCCTCCGCCGAAGATCTTTTCCGGTGACACGCCGAGCCGGGCGCGCTCGAGAAACTGACGCCGCCATGGGAGCACGTTCGAGTCGAGCAGCACGCTCCGGGGATCTGCAATGGCGACCGCGGCGTCTTGCTTGTGCGCCTTGGCCCGTTTCGCATCCGCTGGATTTTCGAGCACCGCGACTACCTCGAGGGCCGCCCGTTCCGCGATGTCCAGCTTTCCGGCCCTTTCCGCCAATGGGAGCACACGCATCTTTTCCCAGCCCAAAGCCCAGGCATCTGCCTTCTGGAGGACCGCATGGACTACAGTTTGCCGCTTGGGTTCATCGGGAATTTCCTGGGCCGCTGGTATGTTCGGCGAAAACTCAAGAAATTGTTCGCCTAGCGACACCGCTTCACTCTCAAGATCGCGGCCGGGGAGCTGCGCAAGTGCCCATTGAAAAGCAACTGAATTAAACTCGAGCCGCCAGAACCAGGCAAACCGAGCCGCCAGGGAGCTCAAAAGGAAGCTCTTTGTCGCTCCATACGGTAACGTATGGAGTGGCTGTCGACTGCCTCTACTTGCGGAGGGTGGAATCCAATTCCCTGCTACCCCGATTATGGTGTACATTGGTGCTGGAGCAAGAGTTGTTTCTCACGATGGCTCTAGCTCGAAAGGGTCAGATTATGAATCCGACCAAAGCCGCGACGGATTTGAACAATACCACCCCTCGGGAAGCGCGGCGCGACTCGCTAACCATCACCGATAACCGCAACGGCCGCCAGTACGAAGTCCCCATTAAGCACGACACCATCCGCGCAATGGATTTGCGGCAAATCAAGGTGGACCAAACAGATTTCGGAATGATGAGTTACGATCCGTCCTATTCGAATACCGCTTCCTGCATCAGCAAGATCACCTACATTGATGGCGACAAAGGCATCCTGCGCTACCGCGGATATTCCATCGAGGAATTGGCGGAGAAAAGCACTTATCTCGAGACCGCCTACCTGATCCTGTACGGTGAACTGCCCACAAAATCCGAGCTTGCCGACTGGACTTATCACGTCACGCACCACACATTTATCCACGAGAGCATCAAGAAATTTCTCGACGGTTTTCATTACGATGCCCACCCCATGGGCATGCTGATTTCCACCGTCGCCGCCCTTTCTACTTTCTATCCCGACGCCAAAGACATTTTCAATGTTGACTCGCGGCGCAAGCAGACCTACCGCTTGATCGGGAAGATGCCCACGCTCGCCGCGTTCGCTTACCGGCACAGCCTGGGGATGCCGTTTGCCTATCCGGACAACGATTTGAGCTACTCCGGAAATTTTCTGAACATGCTTTTCCGCACCACCGAATTGAAGTACCGCCCGAATCCCACGCTCGAGCGCGCGCTCGATATTCTTTTCATTCTGCATGCGGACCACGAGCAGAATTGTTCCTCAAGCGCCATGCGCGGCGTGGGCAGTTCGCATGTGGATCCCTATTCCGCCATTGCCGCCGCCACTGCCGCGCTCTATGGTCCGCTCCATGGCGGCGCCAACGAGCAAGTGCTGCGGATGCTCATCGAAATCGGCTCGGTGAAGAACGTGCCCGAATACATCAAGCGCGTGAAGGCCGGCGAAAAACTGTTGATGGGCTTTGGCCACCGCATTTATAAGAATTATGACCCGCGAGCCACTATCGTGAAACACATCGCCTACGAAGTCTTCGACGTCATGGGACGGAACCCACTGATCGATATCGCCCTGGAATGCGAGCGCATCGCTCTGCAGGATGACTATTTTGTCAGCCGCCGCCTCTATCCGAACGTGGACTTCTATACCGGCCTGATTTATCAGTCCATGGGCTTTCCGGTGACCATGTTCCCCGTCTTGTTCGCCATTCCGCGCACTTCCGGATGGATCGCCCAGTGGGAAGAGATGTTGCTCGACGCGGAACAAAAGATCTCCCGCCCGCGCCAAATTTATCTCGGCTACGACCTGCGTGGCTACCTCCCGCTCGAACAGCGCGGCTAGCCGCTTTCGCCTCCCCCTTCGCCTATTGCACGGCCCGGTCTGAAGCCACCCCGCCGCAGTCCTCCTGCAACTAAAAGTGATTGCATCTGAGTCGAATCTCTGGCAAAACACTCTGCACGTCCCGCAGGGGGCCATAACTCCATGGATATCTCACTACGCCAATCCGGCGTCGCCACGATTGTGGATGTGACCGGCGATATCACGCTGTACAACTCACCCGAGATGCGCAAGGTATTGCTGGAGCTGCTGAAGGAGAAGCGCGTGGCGCGGGTGATCGTCAATATGTCCAGAGTGAAATATATTGATAGCGCAGGGGTGGCCTCACTGGTCGAGGGACTGAAAGTTTCGCGCGACTTGAAGAGCACGTTCGCGCTCTTTGGACTCAGTCGCACGGCGCGGGAAGTTCTGGAATTGACGCGCCTGATCAAGGTTTTCGAAGTCTATAACAACGAAGAGGAAGCCCTGCAAGGGGGTAGCAGCGCAAAGGCTCCCGCAAGGTAAATTTCAGGACGCCTTCGGCGCGGATTAGACATCCGATTCCCGCCCGTCCCGAACCGAAGATGGCATTCACTGAAACCATTGGCGCGGCCACAATTGATGGGCTCGCATATGTAGGCGGCTTGGCGCGCCTGGCAGGCGGCTCGGCACGCGCCATTTTCATCGAGCCGTTCCGCGGGCGAAGACTCAATATTGGGCGCGCTGTTCATCAAGCCATGGCCGTGGGCGTGGAAGCCCTCCCCATCGTGTCCCTCATTTCGTTCTTCATCGGCACGATTCTGGCGCTGCAGGGCGCATATGAGTTGCGCAAATTCGGCGCGCTGCACCTGGTAGCCAGCGCCGTGGCCATTTCCATGACGCGCGAGCTCGGGCCCCTGATGACCGCGGTTGTCGTGATCGGCCGTTCCGGTTCCTCTTTCGCCGCGGAAATCGGCACCATGAAGGTCAACGAAGAAATAGACGCGCTCGAGACCATGGCGCTCGAACCCATTCATTTTCTCGTCGCTCCCAAGTTTCTCGCCATGATCCTGATGATGCCGTGCCTTACCACCTGGGCCGATTTTATGGGGGTGCTCGGCGGCGGCTTGTTCGGTATTTCCGCCGCGAACTTCACCTGGGGTAGCTACCTGCAAGCCACGCTGGATGCCTTGGTGATGCGTGACATCGTCACCGGCCTGATTAAGAGTGTGATGTTCGGCCTGGTGATTACATCCGTAGGCTGCCAGGAAGGATTTTCGACCGGCCTGGGCTCAGAACAGGTGGGACGTTCGACGACTTCGGCGGTGGTGAAATCGATCTTTCTGGTGGTCGTAGTGGACCTGGTCTTCACGGCGATTTTCTATTTCACGGCGCCCCGATAGAACCCATGGCAACGAATCCGATCGCCCGGCCGCAGACTCCCGAACCGCCCGCCGGTTCGGCCATCTCGGTGCGCAATTTGCGCGTAAAGTACGGCGAGCGGGAAATTCTTCACGGGATTAATTTTGAAATCGCTGCGGGAGAGACGCTGGTAATCCTGGGCGGTTCCGGCTCGGGAAAAAGCACCCTGCTGCGCACGCTGGTGGGCTTGGAACATCCCAGCGGCGGCGAAATTTGGATGCGCGGAAAGAATTTCGCAGCGATGTCGGACCGCGATCGCGATGAGTTGCTGAAGAGAATGGGCATGTCGTTTCAGGGTGGCGCTCTGTTCGGCTCGATGAGCGTGGCGGACAATGTGGCCCTTCCGCTCCGCGAGCACACCGAGCTCGATGAATCCACCATCGACATCATGGTCCGCTTGAAACTTGACCAGGTCGGACTGTCCGGCTTCGACAACTACATGCCCGCGCAACTGAGCGGTGGCATGAAGAAGCGCGCGGCCATCGCCCGCGCCCTGGCCATGGATCCGGAAATTCTTTTTTTCGACGAGCCCTCGGCCGGTCTCGATCCCATCATCGCCGCCGGAATAGACGAGCTGATCCTAAAATTGAAGAAAGCGTTTCGTATCACCATCGTGGTCGTCACGCACGAACTGGCCAGCGCATTTTTGATCGGCGATCGCATGATTCTTCTCGACAAAGGCGTGATCGTGGCCAATGGCACACCTCAGGAGCTGCAGGCCAGCAAGCAGCCTCGCGTGCGCCAGTTTCTCGACCGCGTTCCGGAGCCCGAGTTGTCGGAAGAAATGGACTACTTGCAAATGCTGACCGGTGAAGTGCCGCCGCAGCGGCGGTAGCTCTGGCGCGACGCGGGGCTCGTGATATACTCCCCGCGCTTGAGGGGCCTGTCCGGATCACCGGATGGGAATCATAGAGGAAGCCAATGGAATCGAAGCGGGAGCAGGCTCTCGTCGGAATATTTGTGCTGGTGGTGATGGCGCTGCTCGTCGTCACCGTCTTTTTTCTCTCCGGAATTTCCGGTGGCGAGAGCATCCATTATCGCGTGTACTTCAAGAACGCCGGCGGACTTGCTCCCGGCACCGAAGTCCGCTACGCAGGCAGCCCACCGATCGGACGCGTAGAGAAAGTTCACCCTGACCCGGCCGATCCCACCCGCATGGAAGTTGATTTTCACGTGAACCGCGACGTGCCTGTGAAGACAGACAGCCTGGTTGGCATCGCCAGCACCAGCGCCCTGGGCGAGAATTACTTGGAAATCAAGCCCGGGACTCCACAAGCCGCGAAAGCGCCTCCCGGCTCGACGCTGAAGGCCGGCGGTTACACCAGCCTAGAAGATCTGAAAGCCATGATGGCGGACCTGGGTCCGCAGGCCAACAAACTCATTAGCGATCTGGATGCGCGCGTACTCGAGGTGAAAGAGACGCTCAAGCGCGTGAACGACCTGATGAACGAGCAAAACCGCGCGAACATCTCCGCTAGCCTCTCGAACGTCCGCGGCATGCTCGAAGAGAACCGCCCAGCCATTCGTGAGACCATGCGAAATCTGAAATCCTCGAGCGCCAAGCTCGATAAGGTCCTCGACGATATGAAGAAGACCATGGCGCAGGCCAACACCGCGCTTGCTCACATGGACTCCCTCATCACCGAAAACCGCCCCGAGATCCGCGCCTCCATCCAGGATCTGCGCAAATCGCTGGCCTCGGTTGCTTCACTCTCCGACCAGCTCGACCGCACGCTGGCCGCGAATTCGGAGAATCTCGACGAGATCATCATGAACCTGCGGCAAATTTCCGAGAACATGAGGACCTTTACCGAAGAGATCAAGACCCGTCCGTACACTTTGATTCGCGCCTCCGAGCCCAAGTCACACCAGCCCGGCCAGGCGCCGCCGCAATAGGGCCAGGAGGAGCGAGCAGTGTTGATGCGTCCCATACGACTAACCGCGGTCGCCGTTCTGCTCGCGGGAATTGCCGCCGGATGCGGCGGTGCTCGCCCGGTGAAGTATTACACGCTCGATACCGGCGCCGCACCCGCCGCTACGCCCTCCTCCGTCTATCCCATCTCTCTGCTGGTATCGCGAACCGTTACTTCGCATCTCTATCGGGACGACCGTCTCGTCTACGGCTCCGGTCCCGTCCAGCTGGGCGTCTACTCCGAACATCGCTGGGCCCAGTCTCCCGCCGACATGGTTCAGGATTTGCTGCTGGGCGCTTTGCGCGCCTCCGGGCAGTACCGCTCCGTATCCCGCATCGGCAGCAGCGCTCGAGGCGACTTCATAGTTCGAAGCTATCTCGATGCCATGTATGAAGTGGACCAGCCGGCGCTGGTCGCCCGCTTTGCCATGCGCGCGGAATTGTTCGATTCCAAGGCCGGCGCGACTGTCTGGATCGGCAATTATTCCCACGATGAGCCGGTCAACGGCAAGAATGTCGCCGCCGTGGTGGAAGCGCTGAACACCAACGTGCGCGCCGGAATGCAGCAGTTCACCGCCGGAATCAACCAATATTTCGCGTCGCATCCGCCGCAACCTCCCGCGCCCGCCGCCGCGAACTGAGCACCGCTCACGGCAGTTTTGCGCCAGATGACTTCTTCGCGCTTCCTGCGCGCGGTTTCCTTGACTTTCCGTAGCCTTAGCAGACAATAGAGGTCCCTTCCTTAGGTTCACCTCTCGAATGCTCTACCCCTCCGTGCCTTTGCCGGGTGCTCCCTTGGGACCGTGGCGCTTACCCCCTTGCCGGTAAGTGCCAATAAATCAAATGCTGCAGCTGCGCTCCCGGCCGTGGCTGCCAGGGGAATGCCATGAATTCTTGTCGCGAACCACACGACTTGCGCAATTTCAGGCCGCACTGTCTTTGCCATCCGCGGAACTCCGGCTGGTTCCGGCGGCTGGAAATCCGAACCGCACTCATCGGGGGCGAAAAGTTCGCTCTGCAGGAAAGGAACTCCTAAAAGCTCCGGAATCCATGGGCACACTCGATCCGATGAAATCTAACGTCCCCACAGAACCACTTCGCCTGCTATACGTCGAGGATGAGCCCAGTGACGTTGAGAGGGCGCTTCGAGAGCTCAAGAAATCCAAGATCGAATTCGAAGTCGAAACGGTTGCTACTCGAGAACAGCTCGCCCAGAAATTGCGGGAAAAAGCGTTCGACATCATTCTCTCCGACTACCGCCTCCCTGGCTGGACGGGCCTGGATGCCCTGGCCCTCATCAAAGAGTTCGGCCTAGATATCCCTTTTGTCCTTGTCACCGGCACGCTAGGCGAAGAACTGGCTGTTGAATGCATCAAGAACGGGGTCACCGATTACGTACTGAAGGAGCAGCTCGCGCGCCTGCCCATGGCCATCCGGCAGGCGCAGGATGCCAAGGTGATGCGGGAAGCCGAGGCCCGAGCCGTCGAAGCACTCCGGGAGAGTGAAGCGCGCTACCGCGGGCTGGTCAACAACGCCACCTACGGAATCTACTGGGTGACCACCGACGGCGAGCTGCTCTCCGTAAATCCCGCTCTGGTGCGTATGCTCGGTTTCGATTCGACCGAAGAGCTCCTCGCCCTCGGGTCCCTGGACGTTCTGTATCGCGATCCTGCGCTCAGGGACCGCTTGCTCGTCGAGTACGTGAACTCCGGCCGCGTCGATGCCATGGCTGAATGGAAGCGCAAAGACGGAAAAATCATTCACGTGAATTTGAACGGCCGGCGCACCACGAACCCGGAGCGTATGATCGAGTGCATCGAGGTGATCGTCGAGGACTTAACCGAAAAAATTGTTCTGGAAAAACAATTGGTCCAGGCCCAGAAATTCGAGGCCATCGGTCAATTGGCCGGCGGCATTGCGCACGACTTCAATAATATGATTGGCGCCATCATCGGCTGGGCCGATCTCGGGATGGAAGAAACGGAATCCTCCTCTCGCCCGCATCGCCATTTCGAAAAAATGCGCCAGCAGGCCGATCGCGCCGCCGCGCTTACCCGCCAACTGCTCGCCTTTGCGCGCCGCCAGATTCTCGAGCCGCGCAACATGGATTTGAATCAGACCGTCACCGAAACGCTCAGCCTGCTTGAAAAAGTGATTGGCGGCGATATCGAGATTAAATCAACTCTGGCCGCTGATCTCGCGCTGGTTTCCGCCGATCCCTCGCAGGTCGAGCAGATTCTGATGAACTTGTGTTTCAACGCGCGCGACGCCATGCCCCAGGGCGGTTCGCTGTACATCAAAACCAGCAATGCCGTCTTTGATGATGACTATTGCACCGTCCAGCCTCTCGCGCGCCCCGGCAACTACTCCATGCTTTCCGTTGCCGACACAGGCACGGGCATGGATGCTGCCACCATGGACCGTATCTTCGAGCCCTTCTTCACCACCAAAGAACTGGGCAAGGGCACTGGGCTCGGCCTGGCTATGGTCTACGGCATCGTCCGGCAACACGGCGGGTTCGTCCACGTCTATAGCGAACCGGGAGTGGGCAGCAACTTTCGCGTCTATCTCCCCGTGAGCCCGGAATCGGTGAAGAGCGTGGAACACGCTCCAGACACAAGCCCCGTTCGTGGCGGCATCGAAACAATCCTGGTCGCCGAAGACCATGAAGGTCTCCGCGAAATCGCGCGCGAGACGCTCGTGAATCTCGGTTATCGCGTGATACTCACGACCGACGGCGAGCAGGCCGTGCGCGAATTTCTCAATCCCCGCAACCACATTGATCTCCTGCTTCTAGATGTGGTGCTTCCAAAACTTGGCGGCCCGCAGGCTTACGCTCGTATGTGCGAAACCAGACCGAGCGTGCCCGCGATCTTCGCCACCGGTTACGGCGCCGACATCAAATTGCTCAGGCAGGCGCGGCAACAAGGCCTGCCCATCCTCCAGAAGCCCTACTCTCCCCGCGACCTGGCGCGCACGGTCCGCGAGACGCTTGATCAGCACCGCCTTGTCCCTACCAAGTAGGCCGCGCGATTCGAGTTGACACTGTTTCTGCGCGTGTGCTATTGGGAGTTCATTCGTGGACTCCGGCACTTGTGCCGGATCGCCGGACCGTAGGCTTTGTAACTCCAAAGGCCCGAAGCACGGTTCGGCAGCAACCCCACCCACCCCGGGAGGTGGATGCCGCCAGGCTTTCGCCTCCCGTCTTTTTCTCCGTGGCGCCCGCTGGCCGGAGCACTTGCGTGTGGGCGTGGCGCCGGAGTTATAATGCGCCACTCGGCATTCACCCGGTGGTGCCCGGGACAATCGCAGCGCGGCATCGAGGCAGTCGAGTCGCAGCGGAGGCGAATATGGGTTTACAAATTGCAACTCGAAAATCCGGCAACGTCATCGTCCTCGATCTGCAGGGACGCATCATCATCGGCGTTAGCAACGACGCGCTCAGCGCCGAACTGCGCAAGCTCGCCGAAACCGCCCCCTGCGACATCCTCGTGAATCTGAGCGGGGTCACGCAGATGGACAGTTCCGGAATCAGCACGCTGGTGCGCTCCTTCGTCACTCTCGAGCGCCACGGGGGCAGCTTGAAGATCCTGAACCCCACCGGCCACGTGAAGGAAGTCCTCGAACTCACACGCTTGATCCAGTCCATCCCCTCCTTCACCGACGAGGCCAAAGCCGTCGCCAGCTTCCGCGGCGGCGTGGCCCACGCTTAACACCCCTGGGTGTGGATGCTACGTCCGGGTACTTGGCGAGCTTGAGTGCCCGCGAAAAACTAGAACCGTTCGTAAAGCTGCCACCATTCTGGCCCCCCGCTCCCGTTGCGCTCCTCCTGACTCCTGTCGCGCCAACGCAAGCCGCTCGCGACCAGAGCTTCGCCCCAACCACGGGCGAAGCCTTCGCCTAGGTGCATTCGGGTACTCCCATGGATTTAGAAGCAAAATGGATCTTTTGTCCGCGCGCGGACCACTCTCAAGCCGCGAAGGCCCTCGAGCAGCAAGGTGTTGTGCTCCTGATTGTCTTAGTCCGGGAGGATGGTATCGGGAGGGAAATAGATCTAGTCAAAGGCCAGCAATATCGGCTGCCTCAAAAGGGCCTTGAGACTCTCCAAAAATGGAAATTTCAGCCGAGCCATGATCCAAGTGGAAAGCCAAGAGCGTGTGGCAAGTAATGGAACTTGGTTTTTATTTGCACACATGATTCGAATCAAGCGTTCTTTTTTAGTTCGGCGAGGACCAGCTTGGCGACCTCCTTGAGCGTGTCGAAGACGCCTTGGCCCGTGATCGCGACAGCCTCAAGCGCGGGTTCGCTCTTTACAGCCAATTGCTTCTGCAACTCCGCGACGGGGAGAATATTCGGCAGGTCGCGCTTGTTCAACTGCAGCACGTAGGGGATGGTATTGAAATCGAGGTTGTGATCCTTCAGATGTTCGCGCAGGTTGTCGAGTGTTTCGAGATTTGCGTCCAGGCGCTCCTCCTGCGAATCCGCGACGAACACCACTCCATCCGCGCCTTTTAAAATCAGCCGGCGGCTTGCTTCATAAAACACCTGGCCCGGAACGGTGTAAAGATGGAAGCGGGTTCGAAATCCGCGGACGCTCCCTAAATCGAGCGGAAGAAAATCGAAGAACAGGGTGCGATCGGTTTCCGTAGCCAGCGAAACCATCTTTCCCTTTTGATTCGTCCCCGTGTGGTCGTAAATCCACTGCAAGTTGGCAGTCTTCCCGCCAAGGCCGGGGCCATAGTACACAAGCTTGCAATTGATTTCCCGCGCGGGAAAATTAATAAACGGCACAATTCCCTCAGATTGGAGCAGCCCGCCATTTATAACATACGCCCGCACTTGCGGCCAACGCGCCGCAACAAACCAGGTTCGCAATCCGCAACCCGGGTTCACCCGCCGAAGCTTTGGCGAAGCTGAGCCCAGCCCCCTCCGGAATCCCAGGCTAGGCAGAGAACTCCCAAGCGAAGCCTGCCGTTTGCGCCTGGCTCGAATCTGCCGGGCCCAGATCTGGGTTCACTTCTAGGGTCGGAAGGTGTTTGCTGAGTAGTTATCGTAGGGGTAGGTAGAGTTGACTCGTAGTGGCATAGAACTTGCGGACGCTCGATCCTTTTCTCCCTTTCAAATGAATCGGAAGCTCTGGAACTTCCCCTGGGGTGGCTGTTGATCCTGGCGTCAATCGACGAAGTCAATCTGAATCAGGGTGTTAGGGAGTCGCTGGCAGGAGGCGTAGTTGCTCCCCGGCGACAAGTCAGGCCTTCCGGGTCGTTCCTATTTTTCAAAATCAATCCGTGCACGTTTCAGCCGTCTTGGCCCTCTGGGCGGCAGCTGGTCACAAGCGATTAATGGGGACAGTGGAATCGGAGACTATGTCAAGGGTGCTCTCGCGAACAAAGTAGGCGTCGGCTTTGACGGCGCCGGCCGGGCCGTTGTGGACGAAGGTGGCGCCGCCGACGGAATCGACGGGCATGCTGACGTCTTTGCCCGGGCCGACGATCTTGAAGATGCTGCCGCCGGCCGGGATGGTGAACTTGATGGTGACGGCGTGGAAAGTTTTTCCCGGGAGCGGCGTAACGGTGAGAACGCCGGTGATGTCGCTGTCGGTAATGTTGGTGAATGCGTAGGACTCCTTGGGCGGCTGTATGCGCTGGTCGGTGTCCACGGCGAAAATTTTGAAATCGGAGAAAGTGTGGTTGCGGTAGTAGCGGCGGCCGGCACGTTCGACGTAGATGTCGGCAGACTGCGGCAGCCAGAGCTTCTGCTTGTGCGAATGGAAAGAAACGGGTTTGTACTCGATTGAAACGCGCTCTTGCGTCAGGCCGATCTCCTTGATGGGATGAGCTAGCTCGGAATCCAGCCGCACGACTTGGTACGTGGCGGCGTCGATCCAGGCGCGGCCCTTCATCGGAACACCCACCACGCTTCCTCCCACGCGGTACTGGCGCATGCGGTTGGGCCGATCCTCGCGCTGGACGAAGTGAACTTGCCATGCCGGATGACCTTCCCACTGGCCCAGTCCCTCGCATGTGAATTTAAAATCAGAAGCGAAGAGCGGATGGAAAATCAGCGCCATGGCCGGCAAGCCCATGGTCGCGATGTGCGCGGGGAAGAGTCCCTGGTCCATGCTGCCGTCGCGGTATTCGTCGAGCAGGATCAGACCGCTCTGAGTCTGCGCCACGGTGACGACATAGTCGAAGAAGCGCTTCTCGGGGAAGTGGCGACCGCCGAGTGAGTCCACGGTGTAATGCTCCACATGCTCGGTGGCGCTGAATTTTTCCAGGTTGCTGGCAAGCTGCTTCATGCGCCGGCTGGCGCCTTGCAGGACCACCGGTAGCGGACACTCGACGCCAGCAGCTACCTGCGGCGCAACGTCGTCAATGCCCAGCGGGAGCCAGGAAGCGTGCTTCTGGTCTGGTTCGGGTGCTGGGGTGGTGGATAATGATTCCTGAGGCGCGGCTAGCAGCGGCTTGGGGAGCATGATTACGAACAGAGTTTGCAGATGGCGGCCCGACTCGACCTGTATCGTTTGCCGTACAGCTAAGAAGCCCGGCGCGTTTGCCTCCACCGTGTATTGCCCGGCCGCCAGGTTCGAGTAAATCATCTCGCCTTCGGATTCCGCCGGCGTGCCGTTGAGTTCATACCCCTGGCTCGGCATCACGCGTACACTCGCCGAACCATTGAACGGAGAATCGTCCTGAAGTCGCAGGCAAATTTTGAGTGAGGCCTCCCCGGAGTTCGCCGGTTGTTGGGCCAGGAGAGATTCCTTGGGAATCTCCTGGGCTCGGGCCGCGCCCGCGAACTGCCAGAGTGCGAAACACACCATGAGAGATCCGAAGAATAGCGCGCGACGCATCACACCCTCCACCACGGTCGCCCCCTTAGAACGTCCACCCAAATGGCAGCCGCAATGGTGCCGAATTTAGATGTATGTCGGGGACGTGTTGGGTCGAGTATCGCTCCAATCGCACCGAGATTCAAGCCGCTTCCCGCACAGAAACAGGGCTGGGGCCCTGGCCCCTAGCGCTGGGAAACCGGAACGCGCCCGCAGGGGTCAAACTACACACATTGACGCAGATGCGCGAGTTTGCTATGTTTTCGATTATGGCGAGCGGAGTGAAAAAGTGAAGCGTCGGGCGATCCGGACCACGCAATCCTCAGCAGGAAGCCACAAGCTACTGAAAAATAAAGCCTTAAAGTCCTCGGCGAAAGCTAAAGCTGCGCCTCCCGATCCGCTGGCGCCGGCCAAGCAGGCGCAAATGAAGTGCTATGAAGAGGCGCTCAAGTATTTCCAGCAGCAGAAATTTCACAAAGCCAAAGAGTCGCTCGAGCGCGTGCTGGATGGCCCAAGCAAAGAGTTGGGCGACCGCGCCCAGATGCACCTGCGGATCTGCGAGCAACGAATATCGAGGGCCCCCGTCCCGGTTGCGAAATCAGCCGAGGACCACTACACGCAGGGCGTCGCGCTGATGAATCTGGGACGCTGGGACGAAGCGCGCGAGCATTTGGACCGCGCGCGCAAAGCGGCGCCGAAAGCCGACCACATCGTGTATGCCATGGCGGCGCTTGATTGCCTGACCGGGGAAGCGGAATCGGCGATGCAGAATCTGAAAGTTGCCATTCAGCTGCGCCCTGAGAATCGCTACCACGCGCGTAACGACGAAGATTTCGCCTTCTTGCAGGAAGATCCGCGGTTCACCGAACTGCTCTACCCGGAACGAGATGGTTCCGCAGGCTAGCCCTTTATTTCTCTCGTGAAGAAAAAATCGCAGCAGCGGGTGCAGCCGGTGCGAATTGTTGCCCTCGGCGGCGGCACCGGACTTTCTACAGTTCTGCGCGGATTGAAACAGCATGTGGCGCGGGGAAAGAAAGAACAGTCACAGCGCCCCATCGCCGACCTGGCGGCAGTGGTCACCGTGACCGATGACGGCGGGAGCTCCGGGCGCCTGCGACGCGACTATCGCGTGCTGCCTCCCGGCGATATCCGTAACTGCATGGTGGCGCTGTCGAAGGACGAACATCTGCTTGGTCAACTTTTCCAGTACCGCTTTCCGGCGGGGCGCGGGCTTGCCGGCCACAGCTTCGGCAATTTGTTTTTGACGGCGCTGACGAATGTGACGGGAGACTTTCCGGAAGCGGTGCGCGTGTCGGGGCAGGTGCTGGCGATCCGCGGGCGCATCTATCCTTCCACGGCGCAGAACGTGACGCTCGAGGCGGAACTGGAGGATGGCAACACGGTCGCGGGCGAAACGAACATCTCGAAATCGCGCAAGCGAATCTGCCGCGTCCGGCTGGTGCCGCGTCGCGTGCGGCCTGTGCCGGAAGTGCTCGAAGCCATCCGCGCGGCGGATTTGATTCTGATCGGTCCCGGGTCGCTCTACACCAGCATCATTCCAAATCTGCTGGTCGAGCAAGTGACCGAGGCCATCCTGCACGCGCGCGCCACTTGCGTGTACATTGCGAACTTGATGACCCAGCCCGGTGAAACGGAGAACTACTCCGTGGCGGACCACGTGCGCGCGATTTACGAGCACACCCGGAACGGCTTGTTCGATTTCGTGGTGATTAATCGCAGCCGCGTGACGCCGCGGCTGCTGCGGCGCTACGAAGCTCAGCGCGCCGAGCCGGTCGACCCCTCGCTCAAAGAACTGGCGCGCATGAGATTGAAGTACGTGACCGCCGATCTGCTTCATCAAGACGGCGTCATCCGGCATGATCAGGCGCGGCTCACAAATCTCCTGCTCAATGAGTTCGTCAAGCGCGGCACCCGCCGCTGAAGAAGCCGGCGAACCCGGTTCTGCCCGAGTGTTGAAATTTGAAACGCATTTCTTGCGCCACCTTGCCCGTGTTCGTATACTGGCCGCCGCTGTTTGGAAGGCGCTCGAATGGTGTTTGTTGTCCGTGCGGCGGCAAAGTGAAAAGCGCTCCAGCGAATATTTGAGGAGGCGGTCATGTCTGCGCTTGCGCAGGATGAGCTGAATGTCTACAAATCTGCCGAAGCGCGATTTGAGATCGCGGCGCAGAAGCTGTCACTGGAAGAGGGTCTCTACCGTTATCTAAAGCATCCCAGCAAGGAAATCACGGTTTACATTCCGATCGCGCGCGACACCGGGCACCTGGAAGTCTTCATCGGATATCGCGTGCTGCATTCGACGATTCGCGGGCCGGGCAAGGGCGGGATCCGGTTTGCGCCGGATGTGAGCTTGGATGAAGTGCGCGCACTGGCCGCGTGGATGACGTGGAAATGCGCCGTGGTGAACATACCCTTCGGCGGCGCCAAGGGCGGAGTGATTTGCGATCCGACCAAACTCTCGAAGAGCGAACTCGAGCGAATCACGCGGCGCTACACCGCAGAGCTGAGCGAATGGTTTGGGCCGGAGCGCGACGTGCCGGCGCCCGACATCGGCACCAACGATCAGACCATGGCCTGGGTGATGGACACTTACGCCATGCATGTCCGGCAGGCGACCACGGCCGTAGTTACCGGAAAGCCGCTCGAGCTGGGCGGCTCACAAGGCCGCAAAGAAGCCACCGGGCGCGGGCTGATGATGTGCTGCGACCGCGCGCTGGCAAAATTAAAAATGAAGCGCGAGGGCTGCCGCGTCATTATTCAGGGATTCGGAAACGTAGGATCTCAGGCCGCGCTGCTCATGCACGCAGCGGGCTATAAAATTATCGGCGTGGCGGACATTCACGGCGGCCTTTACAACGAGAAGGGCTTCGACATCCCAAAGCTATACGATTGGGTGTACACGCAGCGCAAGCCTCTGCCAGAATTCCCCGCCGGCGGGGAGAAAATGACCGCGCAGGAAGTTCTCTTCCATCCCTGCGAGATCCTTGTCCCCGCGGCGACGGAAAACCAGATCACCACCCAGAATGCGCAGCGCGTTGAGTGCCGCATCCTCTGCGAGGGCGCGAACGGGCCCACCACCTCACACGCCGATTCGATCATCGAGCAGAAGGGAATTTTCGTTATTCCGGACATTCTCGGGAATGCGGGCGGTGTCACCGTAAGCTATTTCGAGTGGGTGCAGGACCGCCAGGGATTTTTCTGGCGTGAGAGCGAAGTGAACGAACGCTTGCAGGACGTGATGGACCAGAGCTTCGATCAAGTGGTGAGTTACGCGGAGATGCATCATGTGAATAACCGCATCGCCGCGTACATGGTGGCGATCGACCGCGTGGCCCGCGCGCTCAGGCTACGTGGGATTTACGCGTAAACAGCGTGGAGACTTTCTGTTCGCGCGGAGGTATTTCTGCTTCCTGATTTAATTTCGCCGGGAGCGCTGAAAACGGAAGACGAGCACCGCCGTGACATTTGCACAGCGGGGCGCTGGATTCATGAGCGGGGCTACGTGGCCTCGACCGACGGAAATATTTCGCTGCGGCTCGACCCGCGGCGGATTCTCACCTCGCCCACGAACATCAGCAAAGGCATGATGGCGCCCGAAGATCTGGTCGTCACGGACCTCGATGGCCGGAAGATGAGCGGGCGTCGGAATCCTTCCTCTGAACTCGGCATGCACCTGTTGATTTACCGGCGAAGGCCCGACGTCAACGCCGTTTGCCATGCGCATCCTCCCGTGGCCACCGGGTTTGCCGCCTCCGGCGTTCCTCTGAACAAGGCCATCCTGTCCGAATTGGTGCTTTCACTCGGATGCATTCCCGTGGCGCGGTACGGGACGCCCGGCACCCCGGAATTAACGGAAGCCATTGAGCCACTGGTGCAGAGTTACGACGCTGTCCTGATGGCCAACCACGGAGTGGTGACCTACGGGCAAGACCTTCTGACGGCTTTCTTCCGCATGGAGACGACCGAGCACTTCGCCCGCGTCACTCTGGTAACTGAACTTATCGGCAAACAAGTCTTGCTTTCCAGCGGAGATGTGGAAAAATTGCTCGCGGCGCGGGCGCGATATGGCCTGCAGACCGCCGCGTCGGTCGGCCCGGATTGTCCGGTCACTTCGGACAGCGCGGGAACTGAGCGCATCACGCTGACACGGCGTGAATTGGAAGCACTGGTGGACGAGGAAGTGCAGAAAGCGCTCGAGCGGGATAGGCAGAAGCGCTAGCGCTCGGGAAAAGTTGTTGCGGGAAGAAGTCGTATGGCCGGAGGGTGAAGAATGGGCGAAGCACTGGGAATGATCGAGACACGCGGCCTGATTGCGATGATTGAGGCTTCGGACGCGATGGTGAAGGCGGCCAAAGTCACGCTGGTGGGCTGGGAGAAGATCGGCTCGGGCTACGTCACAGCCATGGTGCGCGGCGATGTTGCGGCGGTGAAAGCGGCGACAGATGCCGGAGCGGCCGCGGCGCGGCGCGTGGGCGAGCTGGTCGCCGTGCACGTGATTCCGCGTCCGCATCAATCGCTCGAAGATGTGCTGCCCATCGGCAAGACACCGATGGCCGCGGCCAGATAGCCGCCGCGGGTTCCGAATCGGCGCCGCTCTGGCGGCGCTGGCGCGCCCGGCGAAGCGTCGGCGGCCGTTTCGGCGATGTTCGTTTGAGACTCGATACCCTTCGTTGTGGGGTTTGATTTTGACCGTAACTTTGAACGCTGAACTTTCAAAGTTTTACCGCCTCTCATGATCCTTGCCCGCATCGTCGGCACCATCGTTGCCACCCGCAAAGACCCGCGCTTGGAAGGCAAAAAACTCCTCATCGTGAAGCCCATCAATCCCGAAGGCGGCGATGAATCCGGCTACCTGATCGCCGTTGATACCGTGGACGCGGGCTTTCGCGAAACCGTGCTCATTGTTTCCGGCAGTTCCGCCCGCATGGCCGCCGAATGCAAAGACCGTCCCGTGGACGCCGCGATCATCGGTATCGTCGATTCGATCCAGCTCGACCGCCTGCACGAAGCCGAACTCTCTGCCGCGCGAAAAAAATGACCATGCATCGAGCATCGTGGCCCCAAAGGATCCCATGCTCTTAGGGCGCGTAATCGGGAATGTCGTCGCGACCATGAAGAACACCTCGCTCGTGGGACAGCGACTGCTGCTGGTGCAGCCGATGGACCGCAATGGACGCGACAAGGGCAAAGTGCTCGTGGCGCTCGATTCAGTCGGCGCCGGCGCGGGTGAAACGGTTTACTGGTGCCGCGGCAAAGAAGCCAGCTTTCCATTTTTGCCGGTGGAAGTTCCTACCGAAGCGACCATCGTCGGCATCGTGGATCAGGTGAACATTCCTTCGGTCGAATCCAATAAATAAATGCTCATCGGACGCGTGATCGGCGATGTGGTGGCGACACAGAAAGCACCCTCGCACGTGGGACGCAAGATTTTGGTTGTCCAGCCGCTCGACCTGGATGGCTCGGATCGCGGCGAGGCCGTGCTCGCGCTTGACGCCGTGGACGCCGGGATTGGCGAGCGCGTCCTTCTTGCCGCTGAAGGCTATTCTGCGATGACTTCCGTCGGCCGCCCCAACTCGCCGATTGATATGGCCGTGATCGGCATCATTGACGCTGTAGACTTGATCGCAGGCGTGAAGTAAACCCCGGGGCTCTTCACTATTTTCCTTACTTCTCAGCACTGGAAAAAAAGCGGGCAACGCCTGCTGCATCCAGCACTGCCCGCCGATGGTGCGAGGAGAATGCTACTGCGTGATTTCGACGTATTTCGTTTTTCCGAAGAAGTGAATCTCTTTAATCTTGTTGCTCTCGGTTACGATGCTTGAGTAGCCGGCTTTGCCAGCTTCGTCCTTCCACTGTACCGGCGCTTCCGCGATCGCCTTGTTGCCGCGTGACAGCGTGACTTTTACGCTGTCCGCTCGCACCAGATAGTTGCCGGGTTTCAACTCTGTTCCTCCGAGCGCGGCCGCGTGGTTGAGTTCGACCGACATGTTGACGAGTGCCTTGGGTAGAACCGTGTTGTCGCTGCGCGCAGAGAACGGCAGAGTAAGCAGAAGTGCCGCAAGGGCGGCAAGAATAAAGCTCACTTTACGTTGTGACATTTGCTCTTCCTCCTTGATTTCAATCGCCCCTTGCACCTCGTTAGACGCGACACGCTCGGCGGCGAGAGCAAAGGCAGAACGATTCACAAAAAAATATTCGCGCGCGCACAGGTCAAGATCTGCTTCAAGAGCGAACACTGATTTCTCGCCTGCGAACAAGTCCACTCGCTCGACGGGTGCAAAAATCTCCCCACATCCGATTTTTCGGAGGATTCCTACTGTGAATGTCTTGGTGCACGAACGCACAAAAATCCGCACACGCGGCGCGCGCCCGCTCTGATTCGAACTACGCAGGAAGCTGCGCTTTTGTTCCGCGGAATTCCGGCTGCGGATGCGCGGGTTGGAACCGGCCCGTTCGAGCTTGGCGTTTCCAGAAGCACCCAGAATACCGGGAGCGCGCGTTGACACTCCGCGCACGCTAATCAATAATCGCTGGACATGATTGGTTCGCTCCGCGGCAAGCTGGTTGAGAAGAGCCCGAATCAAGTGCTGCTCGACGTGGGCGGCGTGGGCTATCAGGTACAAATCCCGCTCTCGACGTTCGCAAATCTCGGTGCGCTGCACGCGGAAACCACCCTCCTGGTCCACACGCACGTGCGCGAAGACCAGCTGGCGCTCTACGGGTTCTTCACCTCGCGCGAGAAGCGCTGCTTCGAACTTCTGATTTCCGCTTCCGGAGTGGGCCCGTCGCTGGCGCTGAAAATTCTGTCCGGCATGAGGCTGGAAGAACTTGTCCCCGCCATACGCCAGGGCGATCTTGCGCAATTGGTGCGCATTCCCGGCGTAGGGCGGAAGACGGCGGAGCGCATGGTGGTCGAATTGCGCGACAAGCTAGCGGCTGTCGATGTGGCCGAAGCAGGAAAGCCGGCCACGCGCTCGCAGCTCGAAGCCGACGTGGCCTCTGCGCTTGTAAATCTCGGGTACGATGCCCGTTTGGTGGAGAAGGTCATCGAGAAAGCGCGCGTCACCGGCGGCGCTGATTTCGAAACTTTGTTGCGCGCGTCGCTGCAGATTTTGGGGACAGGCGCGATGCAAAAATCAGCGCGCGCTGGCCGCGAAGCTTAAACCGGACGCACACTCTGTTGCGCCTGGGGCGAGGGGTGGTAAGAAAGATGGTTCAATTCGTTTGGGAATTTACGGCGCGCGTCGGCAAGGTGAAAGAATTCGAGCGCCACTACGCAAGCAACGGCCCGTGGGCGGAACTGTTTCGCAAGAGCGCAGGTTATCAGGGCACGCAGCTTCTCCGCGACATTGAAACCGAACGCCACTATTTAGCGATTGATCGCTGGGACAGCGTGTCTTCTCACGTCGCCATGCGCGACAATTTCGCGAAAGAATATGAGGAGTTGGATCGCCTGGGCGAGGAGCTCGCCGAGGGCGAAGGGCGCCTCGGTGTTTTTGAACAGGACTAGGTTCCCCGGAACGGGGAGGCAAACAATATGCAAGAGGGACAAGCGGCCGGCAAAATGAGGGACCGCATCATCTCCGGAAGAGCACTCGACGAAGACGCGCGCATTGAAGCTAGCGTCCGCCCCGAGAAGATCGAAGACTTCATCGGGCAATCACGCGTGAAAGAAAATCTGAAAATCGCCGTGGACGCCGCGCGTGCGCGGGGCGAATCGCTCGACCACGTGCTGCTCTACGGCCCGCCGGGACTGGGCAAGACCACGCTCGCGCAAATCCTCGCCAACGAAATGGGCTCGGCAATCAAAATCAGCTCCGGGCCGTTGCTGGAAAAGAAAGGCGACCTGACCGCCGTGCTCACTTCGCTCGATCCGCGCGATTTTCTCTTTCTCGATGAAATCCATCGCATGCAGCCGGCACTGGAAGAAATTCTGTATCCCGCGATGGAGGATTTTCGCGTTGACTTGATCATCGGCCAGGGCCCGGGCGCGCGCGTCCATCCCTATCAATTGAATCGCTTCACGCTCATTGGCGCCACCACCCGCGCGGGACTGATCATGGCTCCGCTGCGCTCGCGCTTCGGCATTGTTCATCGCCTTGAATTTTATTCGCCCGAGGAGTTGCTGCAGATTGTCACGCGCTCCGCGAGAATTCTCGGCATCAAAATGGACCAGCCCGGCGCCGCGGAAATCGCCAGACGCAGCCGGGGGACGCCGCGTGTCGCAAATCGTCTGCTGCGCCGCGTCCGCGATTACGCCGAGGTGCGCGCCCACGGCCACATCACCACCGAAGTGGCCCGGGACGCGCTGAAAATGCTCGGCGTCGACGAGCACGGCCTCGACGACGTGGACCGCAACCTACTGCTCACCATAATCCAGAAGTATTCCGGCGGACCAGTCGGCCTCAACACCATCGCCGCTTCCCTCAGCGAAGAAGAAGACGCCATCGAAGAAATCTACGAGCCCTACCTGATGCAGCTCGGCCTGCTCGACCGCACCCAGCGCGGCCGCGTCGCCACGGCGCTGGCCTACAAACATTTCGGCCTGCCCTTCGATGAAGCTCCGTCGAACTCCGAGCCCCGCCGCCAGCCTGGCTTATTCAGTTGAGTTCATCCATGGGGCGGCCACTTTCGCGTGCGCTAGCGCCACTGACCTAAGTATCACTCTGCGTGATATACCTCCTCGTCGTATTCAACCCCACTACAGCCTCACCCGCCTGCTCCTCGAACTCGCCGATCGGGCCGCCATATTCAGTCTTGAGCAACCTCCAGGACGCATTGCTCGACAATGCGCTCCGGGGAGATATGGTCAGGGGGCGGGGCATTCGCAAACCGCGCGTTTCGAATCCTCTTCGCGGCCCAGGCAAGCGGCCTTCGATACCTGTAATTGGATGGGGAGGGAAAGTCCTTTTTCATTTGCTGTTCCCGTTTGACAAGGACGGGCAAGAAGTCCTCAGCACAACGCAGCCTACATTCCTCCGCCAGTTGGGGGAAGCTAGGAAGGAATCAAGAGAGAAAACCATGGTCAAGAAAATCAAACTCCAAGTGTTCGACGATCTCCGTAGTACTCTTCAGGACGCACGGGCCTCGGAACCGGGTCGCCACGCCGATCTCCGCGTGGCCGAACTTCCTCCTCCGCCCCGCAAGCTTCGGCCGCGCGAAATCTGCCACATCCGTCGCTCGCTAAACGCCAGCCAGGGACTCTATGCCCGCTTCCCCAACGTCAGCCCCAACACGATTCGAAGCTCGGAACACGGCGCGCGCCGTCCACAGGGGGCAGACCTGAAACTGCTCGCCAACGCCAAGAGAAATCCCCAGGCAATTCTGAAGGCGTAAGTCGCTCATCGTTTCCTGGTCGAGCCACGCAGGGGATCCTTCCGAGGCAACTCTCCACAAAATTGGCGCGCGAACGGGCCGAGTATGATTAGCTACCCTTTCGAGCGATGACCAAAATCTATCTGTCGGTGGGAGCAAACATTGGGGACCGCGCCGGGAATATTCGGCGCGCGATTGCGGCGCTTGCTGCAAACCGCCCTGTAGCGCCCGACACTGGTCGGAGCCCCCTGCCGTCCGGCATGGGGCCGGGCTTGCGAGTGACACGGGTGTCGTCGCTGTACGAAACGGAGCCGGTCGAGTTACTCAATCAGCCTTGGTTTCTGAACTGTGTGGTGGAAGCGGAAACGGAGTGGAAGCCGCAGCAGGTGATGGATCAGCTGCTCAGCATTGAGCGCGGGATGGGGCGCGAGCGGAGCGTGCCGAAGGGGCCGCGGGTGATTGACGTTGATATTTTATTCTTTGGGTCGAGCCTGGTTCACGAGGCAGGGCTTGAGATTCCTCATCCGCGGATGTCGGAGCGGAGATTTGTCCTGGTCCCGTTTGCGGAGATCGCCGCGGGGGTGCGGCATCCGGTCTTAAAGAAAACGATTGCAGAGTTGCTGGCGGAGACGACAGATCAGAGTGTGGTGCGGCAGTGGGGACAGGGCAATGTAACGGCTGAGGAACATAGATAAACACGGAAAGGGAAGAACCGCGGGAACAGAGAGCGGTTTCGCGGCCAGATCCGAAGAGAGATTCTGAGGGGCGAGTACCCAGACCCCTCAGAAGGACGTCGCCAGAGAATCCGACGGCTTAGTTCGCTCGCAGCACCTTGAGCCAGTGCAGCGTCAGGGGCTTGGGCGTTAGCGCTTCAAGCTCGATTTGCGCGACTTTGCCGGCCAGGCTCTCGCGCCAGCGATAGACGCCGGGCTCGGTCTCTTCGCGGAAATGACCGGTCGCGGGGCGCAGGAAGTCGCGGGCGTCGTCGAGCGAAGCGTTTTCGCGCGTGGCGTGGCGCGTGAGCGCTTCGATCACGTAGCTGCGCAGAAGTTTCGGCCAGTAGATTTCGAACAGCTGCGAGGAAGCGAACGCGTCGCTCCAGGCGACTTCTCCGCCGAAAGCAACCACAACGCCGACCACACGCTCGCCTTTCAAGCCGCTCGTGGCGCGGTCGAATCGGCGCTGAATTTGCTCGGCAAAACTTTCAACCGAAGTTCCGACAGCCGGCGATTGATAGATTTGTTTGTAGGATTGAGTGGGAGCTGCCGAGGCGATCACAGTGTCGAGTGAGCGCGAATCGAGTTTCGGCTGTGGAGCTCTAGCAACGCGGTTATTGGGATCGTTTTCCAAGTTGCTCGACATCGAGGCTTGCCCGCGGACGGCGGCCCACACCTTGGTCTGGTCCTCGTCGACGGCAGCTTTCTCGCGCACGCTTGGATGCACGATCATTCTGGCACCGGCAAATTTGTCGGAGCCGCCAGTCCAGCGTCCATGCTCGACGCAGAAGACATCGAGTGGCAACGCTGGCGCGCCCACCGGTACGATACGGTCTTTGCCGATGATGCGGTCCTGCTTCCCACCAGAAACAACTTCGCCCGCAAGCAAGATGAGCGGCCGCTTGCCGCGATTGACGAGCACCAGCTGATTCACCTGTGCACCGACTCTCGGAGGCATAACCTGGCCAGCGCCCTCGCGCGTCCGGCGAAGATATTCTCCCTGTTCGCTGACGACCGCATCCCCGGAGGCGAGCGCTTCATCGAGCGTCGAGAATTCGCCAGTGTCGGCTTGTTGCCCAGAAATTATCGGGAAAATGGTCAAGTTTTCGTACGAGACCGGGTCGAGCAAATGCCAGCCCTGACCGCCGGGCGCTGGAATGGTTGGGCCACCGGCGGCCCGAACCTCTGAATTCACATTCGTCATCAGAATTACCCCCGCCAATAAAATGAGTAAGCCCATACTCACAGCCAGAAAGATTTTCTCCTGCTTGCACTGCATGATGTCCTCCTCGATCGCCGAAGCGAGACAACTCCGCTTGCAATGGCCTTGCTAGGTGAGAACGGGCGGCCTGGAATTCCTTGCAGGGTATTCAGGAGGTACTGAAAGGCGGCGGGGCACTGAGGCCGAGGGGGGACTAGAGGTGTTCGCGGTCCTTCTTTTCTTTCTCGCGCTTTTTGCGGTCTTCTTCTTCCTGCTTCTCCCATTCAACCAATTCTTCCTCGCTCATTTGGTAATCCTCGCGCGAGGCGAACATGGTGCCACGGCGTCCCTCGCGCGAGGCGCGACGAGCGCGCGTGCGCTTCGTACCGGCGGACAGGCCACCAATGCTGCAGATGGGGTCCACAATCGCGCCGGCCTCGACGAGCAACTCGCTCACCTTCTCGAGGAAGTCATGCAGGTGGTATGGCTTGGGGGAGTAGGGCAAGCCTTCCTGCTCCAGGATTGGCTGCACGTGCTTGGCTGCCAACAACGGCACCAGGAACAAGACCCGGAGGCGCTTCTTCGCGACCACGGCTACGGCGCCGTCGGACCCATTCTCGGGCGGGATATTGGGCATCGCCTGGTGATCGGCTGGAGGGTCGCTCGTGTCAGCCTGGGCCAGCTCTTTCAGAATGGCGAACAGGGGACCGTGTAGGTCGGTGAGGGATATATTGACGATAACCAAGTTCCACTCGCCGCTGGCAAGCTCGAGAAGCGCATGGGAAGCCAAAGGAACGATGCGCACGCGCCAGCCCTCGGAGTCCAGAACGTGCTTCAGCGCGCGCTGGCTGACGATATCGTCGTCAATAATCAATATTCCGACTTCAGCCAATGCCCTGACCCCTGTGCGCGCGTGTGTGAATCCTTCGAGTATAACCCGCGCTGCTGGGCTTGGCTGCTGGCCTGACGGCGGGGATTTCAGCAGAGGTACTGCCTAGACGGACAGGCGAACATAAAGCGAAATATTCTTCTTGACATGGCGAATAAAAGGCGAATATAGTGCTCCGCGTGCGGCGAGGCAATCAATGGCCACTTCTCCCATACTTCGGCCCAGCCCGGCGGCGTTCCCACGTCGGCGGACCCGGCCGAAGCAGACCAGTCTCACCTTATTCCCCACAGCCGCTCGCCACGGCAATTGTGAGTCCCCTTGCGAAGCTTCCGCGCCCACTCCGGTACCAGACCGGAGAACGAAGCCCGCGACGGAACTGGTCGGCATTGCGCGCCTCGCCGCCTCCTCCCCCTGCGCTGACGCCAAGCGTGGGACGGAATATTTTCTGCTGCCCGTTCGTTCAATCCTGAATCGCTGCGATTCGGAGCGGGTCCCATTCGACTGGACGGTAAACCCTTACCGCGGTTGCGAATTCGGCTGCCGCTATTGCTACGCGCGTTACACCCACGAATATATGGAGCTGGATGGCGGGGAATTCGAATCGAAGATTTACGTGAAGCAGGATGCTGGCACTGCAGTGGAACGCGATCTCGCGACGAAGAGAATTTGGGGCGAACACATCGCCATCGGCACGGCCACGGATCCCTACCAGCCGGCGGAGAAGGAATTCGGGGCCACGCGCGCGATTCTGGAGAAAATGGCGGAACGCCAAGGATTGCGGCTGGAGATCACGACGAAATCGAATCAGGTGGTGCGCGACATTGATTTGCTTCGGCGCATCTCGGAGCGCTCTTCGTTGACGATCAACATCAGTATTACGACCATGCGCACTCGGTTGGCGCGGCTGCTTGAGCCGCGCGCTCCGCGACCGGACCTGCGCATGGATGCTGTGCGCCAATTGCGAGCGGCTGGAATCGCTGCGGGAGTTTTCGCCATGCCGATCATTCCTGGATTGACGGACCGGGAACAGGATCTGGACGCGCTGGCGCGCGCTGCGCGCGATGCAGAAGCGCAATGGTTCGCGGGGAACGCGCTGTTTCTGATGCCTTCCTCGCTGAAAGAGTTTTTGCCGTTCCTCGAGCGGAAGTTCCCGAAACTGCTGAGGCGTTATCAGGAATGGTATGGACGCGGGGGATATGCGCCGGAAACCTACCGCAAGGAGATCGCCGAGCGCGTGAGAAATCTGCGGGCCAGATATGGACTGGGCTCGCTCGCGCAAATCCGGGCGCCCGAACAAACGCAATCGCCGCAGTTGGCGCTCAGCCTGTCTCGAGCGACGGATTCTTCCATGTGAGCAGAATCTGCTCGAGACCAACTGCGGATATTTCTACGGCAGGATGATGCGCGGTTCTTCCTTTGGGGCGTCGGCGGGAAGAGGGAAGCGGGCACGCAGGAAATCGAGGAAAGAGCGCGAACGGGAGCGGCCATTCGTTTCCTGTTTTCCGACGCGAAGAAGAAATACCAGTAGGCGGAAGACGTCGAAGTCCTTCAGCGGGCCGAAGCCCGTGCGGTTCGGGTCCTGCTTTTTCAAATCCTCCAAGAATTCTGCGAAGCGTCCGTAGAGCGCGCGCGACAATGGCGCGTCCGGCGGCCGCTCGTAGTAGATTCCCACCCCAAGAGTGCGGCAGGTTTCTGCCAGAGATTGGACCGCAGCAAGAACTTCCCAATCACGCAGATCTTTATTTTCCGCCTGGAAGCCCAGAATGGTCCCCGCGAGCCCAGCCACAACGGCCCAGCGTTCATGCACGAAATCCGCTGGGAATTCAACATCGCGGAATGGAAATTCCTCGGGTGTGAGAGGAGCGCGATGCTCCCGCTCATAGCGGTGCGCGGTGATAAGGTAGGGGCAGTCCGAGGGGCAATCCATCGTGACTTCTCGCTCGCGGCCGCAGCAGACGGCGCAGATTATTTCACCCTTCGCGGGGCAAAACCTCTCCGGGCGCCGCTTCTCACAGATAGGACAACTCATCCAGAGTCCTCAGGCTTTCATTTGATGGTTCATCGAAAAAACAGATTACGGGAAGACCGTGACGGCAGCAAGCAGGGAGTGTTCTTGGGGCATCCGGCTTGCCCACGTTGACTTGCCTCAGGGCGTCGCCTATTATCGCGCACCATGGCGGACGCGCAGAGTTTGACGGGCCAGATCATCTCCCATTACAAGATCATCGAGAAACTCGGTGGTGGAGGCATGGGAGTGGTGTATGAAGCTCTGGACACGAGTCTCGGCCGGCACGTGGCCCTGAAGTTTCTGCCCGAAGAACTGGCGCGCGATCCCTATGCCCTAGAACGGTTTCAGCGCGAGGCCCGCGCTGCTTCCGCTCTGAATCACCCGAACATTTGCACGATCCACGAAATCGGGCAGCAGGATGGACGATTCTTCATCGTCATGGAGCATCTCGAGGGGCAAACACTCAAACATCGTATTGGCGGCAAGCCCCTGCCGATGGATTTACTGTTGGAGCTGGGCGTGGAAGTGGCGGACGCGCTCGACGCGGCGCACGAAAAAGGCATCATCCACCGCGACATCAAGCCTGCGAATATTTTTGTCACGCTGCGCGGCCACGCCAAGATTCTTGATTTCGGCCTGGCGAAGCAGGCCCTCGGGGCTCCCGGTCAGCACGGTGCATTGGCGAGCGGAGGCGCGGCGGCTACGGTGGACGATGCGCATCTCACCAGTCCCGGCATGACGCTCGGCACGGTCGCCTATATGTCGCCGGAACAGGCGCGGGGCGAGGAGCTCGATGGACGCAGCGACCTGTTCAGCTTCGGTGCGGTGCTCTATGAGATGGCTACCGGCGCGCTGCCCTTCCGTGGCGACACCACCGCCGTAATCTTCAACGCCATTCTTGAGAAGGCGCCAGTGCCTGCAGTGCGCCTCAACCCGGACATTCCGCCGCGACTGGAAGAAGTAATCTCGAAGGCGCTCGAAAAAGACCGCCGGATGCGTTACCAGCATGCGGCGGAGTTGCGCACCGACCTGGCGCGGCTGAGGCGCGACACGGACTCGAGCCGAGTTTCCGCGGCGGTGATGCCCACGTCTTCATCGGGTGCAGTTCGTGAAGCAGTTTTCCAACCAGCGCCCAGGAGCTCGCCCGGGGTTGCGACCATGACGCCAGCGAGAGGAACCAGCGCCGCCGCGAATGCTGCGACAGACCCGCCGAGCGCTATCGCTTCAAGGGCGGCAGTGGCGACGGGAACGCCCAGCCGGGCCCTTAAGTGGCAAAACGCGGCCGCCGCGTTGGCCGTCATCGCAGTCCTGGCCATCGGTGGATATTTTTACCTGCATCGCGCGCCAAAACTCACTGGCAAAGGATCGATCATCCTGTCGGACTTCACGAATACGACCAGCGACGCGGTATTTGACGACGCGCTTCGTCAAGGTCTGGCCGCTCAGCTTGCCCAGTCGCCCTTTTTGAATATTCTTTCCGACCAGCAAATCCGACAGCAGTTGCGCTTCATGGGGCAGCCTCCCACCGTGCATCTGACGAATGACCTGGCGAGGCAAGTGTGCCAGCGGACGCAGAGCGCCGCCGTCCTCAACGGTTCGATCGCGCAGATCGGGAGCACCTACAGCCTGATTCTAAACGCGGTAAATTGCGAGTCCGGCGAGACGCTGGCCACGGCACAAAGCCAGGCGGCGAACAAAGATCAGGTGCTGGGCGCACTTGGCAATGTGGCGGAAGCCATTCGCAGAAAACTGGGGGAGTCGCTGGCTTCGATTCAGAAATATAATACGCCTATCGCGGAGGCGACAACCTCCTCTCTCGAGGCGCTGAAGGCCTATAGCCTGGGGATGCAGGCGCGAGCAAGCAAAGGCGAAGAGGCCGCCGCGCCTCTCTTGAAGCAGGCGATAACGCTGGATCCGAATTTCGCCATGGCCTCCGCGGTGCTAGGCCAGGTGGAATCCAACCTGGGCGAACGGGGCCTCGGCTCTGAGTATACCAAGAAGGCTTACGAGCTGCGGGACCGTGCCAGCGAGCTGGAGAAATTCTATATCGATTCGCACTACTACGAAAACGTCACCGGCGAGCGCCAGCGGGCCGATCAGGTTTACGAGCTTTGGGCACAGACCTACCCTCGCGACTCGATTCCACACAACAATCTAGCTGTTTCTTACATCATGTTGGGCCAGTGGGCCAAGGCGCTGCCTGAAGCCCGCGAAGCTCACCAGCTTAGCCCCGACGACAGTATTTCCTGTTTTCTCCTTGCCGGCGTGTATCTGGAAGCCGGTCGCTATGACGAAGCCAAGGCCACCATCAATGATGGGATGGCGCGGAAAGTGGACGTTCCCCTGTTTCACCGCGTCCTTTATCTGGTGGCATTCGCTCAGAACGACCCTTCCGCCATGAGCCGGGAGCTCTCGGCTGTCTCGAACGGCTCGCCTGAAATGACTACCTTCGCGAACTCTCTAGCGGCGGCAACGGAAGCCTATTATGGCCATCTTGAAAAGGCCCGAGCATTGAATCAACGCGCCATCGCCGCCGCTGAAAGTGTGGGCAAGAAAGAATCGGCTGCCAACGCCATGGCACAACAAGCTCGTACCGAAGCCGAATTGAATGATACGGCTGCCGCGCGCAGGGATGCGGCCGCAGCTCTAGCCCTGGATTCATCGTACATTGTCAAAAGTGAAGTCGCTTTGGCCTTCGCGCGGGCGGGAGACTCGGGTCGCGCCGAGACGCTGGTGGGCGAGTTGGCCAAGGAGCGTCCTTCCGACACCTTCGCAAACCTGTTCTGGCATCCCCTCATCCGCGCAGCTGTCGAGTTGAATCGCAACAATCCCGGCAGAGCGGTTGAAATCCTCCAGCCGGTTCTTGCTTACGACCTGGCCAATACCAGGGCGCTTTCGAGCGCCTATGAGCGCGGGCAAGCCTACTTGCTGCTGCACCATGGCCAGGAAGCCGCCGCCGAGTTCCAGAAACTATTGGACCATCCAGGGATGGTGCTCAATTCGGTTCTCGGAGCGCTGGCGCATTTGCAATTGGGCCGTGCTTATGCGCTAGCCGGCGATACGCCGAAGGCGCGCGCCGCATACCAGGATTTCTTCGCCCTGTGGAAAGACGCCGACCCCGACGTTCCCATTCTAAAGCAAGCCAAGGCCGAGTACGCCAAGCTGAAATGAGCGGACGATTCTTTGAGAGTCGGCAGCGGAAACACTACCGGGTGTTGCAGAGGCTCTAAGTACGTGCGCCTTGGAGGGCGGAGCGCCGTTCGAGCACGGCCACGGCGTCGAGAATCGTCTCGACCACAAGTTCATCTCCGAATTTCGAATTGATCATGATGTTGTAGAGCGGGCGGTGCGGCCATTCTTTGCCGAAATAGTGGCGGATGAATGCGGCACGCTCGGCGTCAATTTCCTCAACCAGCCCGGCAGCCTCCTTTTCGGATTTGCCCAGCGTCATCACCCGGCGAACCTTTTCATCGAACGGCGCAAAAACGAAGGTATGAAATGCGTCGGGGCGGTTCCGCAGAATGTACGGGGCGCCGCGGCCAACGATCACGCAGTTGCCCCGCGAAGCTATGTCTTCAATGACTTGCTGGAGCAGCGCAACCATGCGGTCCGTGTCGAAAGCCCCTCCCTCGCCGACGGAAAGCGATCGTTCATAGCTTCCGCGCGCGAACACCTTGAACAGACGGTAAACCAGCGGGTCCACGCACTCGTCGCACCGACGGGCGGCTGCGGGGTCAACTTTGGCGACGCGCGCGATCTCCGCGGTAATTTCCTCGTCCCAGATTTTCCAGCCCAGGCGTTCCGCGAGGCGGTGGGCAACCATGGCGCCGCCGCTGCCGTACTCGCGTTCGACAGTGATAATCCTGACTGACATTTTTACCTCGTGCCGCGTCAATGCACGGCAACCGGGCCTCCAGGCTTCAATCGCTTCATCAAGAACACAAACGGAATCATGACCAAAACAATTCCGCCTAGCATCCGGAAGTTATCTATATATGCCAGCATGGTGGCCTGCTGGTCAACCCTGGCTGCAACCAATCCGTAGGCCTGGCGCGCTGCTTCGTGCGGGCTCGAGCCACGACCGATCAGCAGGTGTGTGGCGGCTTCGACCAGGGCCTGAAATCTTCCACTCCCGGGGGTGACGTGCTCGACGAGGTAGGATTGATGAACCTGGGCGCGGCGAGCCAGCATGGTGGTAACGAAAGAGATCCCCACGCTGCCGCCTATGTTTCGCGCAAGATTGATCAAGCCTGAGGCGGCATTGTTCTTGCCCTTGGGAATAAAGCCGTAGGCAGCCGTATTGATGGGGACGAACAAAAACGCCAGGCCGATGGCCTGAAACACCCGGGCCATCGCAACGGTTCGGAAGTCCACGGAGGTGTCGAAGCGCGTCATGCGGAACAGCGCGAAGGCGAGCATGGGCAAGCCAAACAGCAGCAAGCGCCGAGGATCGGTGCGACCAAGCAAGAAACCAACCAAGGGCATCGAAAGCAAAATTGCAAACCCGCCGGGCATCAAGGCCAACCCGGCCTCTTGCGCGGTATAGCCCATCAGGGATTGCAGGAACTGCGGGATCAGCACGGTGCTCGACAACAGGGCGAAGCCCACCATGAACATCAACAGATTACCGATGGCGAACGACCGCTCCTTGAATAGGTGAAGATCAATGATGGGGTCCTTGTGATTCCATTCCCAGAAAATCACGGCCATGAGCGAGACCACACAGATGATGGTCATAATCACGATGAAGTTCGAGCCGAACCAATCGTCGCGCTGGCCCTTGTCGAGTACCACCTGTAAGGTGCCGAGTCCAAGCGCGAGCAGGCTCAAGCCGATGTAATCAATCTTGATGCCGCTGCGCTGCTGTTGCTTCATGTAGGGCGGATCAGAAATGAGGCGGTTCGTCAGCAGCAGGGAAATAATGCCTACGGGAATATTGATAAAGAAAATCCACCGCCAGGTGAAATTATCCGTGATCCATCCCCCGAGCGTAGGGCCGATCGCGGGCGCGAGCACCACGGCCATGCCATAAACTGCGAATGCCATGCCACGCTTGGCGGGTTCGAAAGTGTCGGCCAGAATCGCCTGCTCGCTTGGCTGCAGACCTCCGCCTCCTACACCCTGCAACACGCGAAAGAAAATCAGGGTGCCAAGACTGGGAGCGAAGCCACACAGGAACGAACTGATGGTAAACAGCGCGACGCATGACATGTAGAACCGCTTGCGTCCGATGAGATTCGAAAGCCAGCCGCTCATGGGCAGGATGATGGCGTTCGAAACCAGGTAGGACGTGAGGACCCAAGTGCTCTCGTCTTGCCCCGCGGAGAGGCTTCCGGCGATGTGTGGCAGCGCCACGTTGGCGACGCTGGTATCAAGCACCTCCATGAAAGTCGCCAGCGTGACCGTGATCGCGATAATCCACGGATTGACGGGCGGCCGCCAATTGTCCTCCGACGGAATAGAGTTGCCCGCGCTCACTTCACATTGACATCGGGCGTAACCGACATGCCCAGCCGTAGATAATGGTCGCTGGTCTGGCCGGGTTCGAAGACGATCTTCACCGGAAGGCGCTGCACAACTTTCACGTAGTTTCCCGTCGCGTTTTCAGGCGGGAGCAGGCTCGCCCGCGCACCGCTCAGCCCGGCGATGCTGTCCACATGCCCCTGGTAGGTGCGGCCATTGGCATCCACCTTGATCTTAGCCCGCTGACCGGGTCGCATGTATTTCAACTGCGTCTCTTTGTAGTTTGCGGTCACCCAGACGTCGTCGAGTGGCACGATTGAAAACAACTGCTGCCCTGACTGGACGTTCATCCCCACTTCTGCGTTCTTCGTCACGATCCCGTTTACCGGAGCAGCAAGTCTTGTGTATTGTAAATTCAATTCCGCTTGTTCGAGCACCGCTTGCTTTTGCATCACGGCCGCTTCCGCCGAAAGAGCGCGAGCGCGACTGGACGCCACTTGCTGTGGTCCGGTTTGCGAAGAGCGGAAGTTGGCCTCGGCTTCAGCCAACCGACTGCGCGCCTGCGTCACTTGTTGCTCGGCTGCTGCAACGGACGCCGTGGCCGCTGCCACGGCGGCGGTGCTCGCTCTCGCCGCCGCCAAAGCCTGATCATATTGCTGCGCGGAGACTTCCTGTTTGTCAACAAGCTGCTTGTAACGGACCACGTCGTTCTGTGCCTTCACATCGTTTGCCGCGGCCTGCGCGAGCTGCGCTGCGGCTGCATCGTATTGCTTCTGGGCCACGCGGATGCCTGCCCGGGAGTCTTCCACGCCCGCCTGGGAAGAGGAAGTCTGGCTCGAGGTGTTCACAGAGGTGATGGGCACGGTGATGTTCAGAGATTGCGCGGTAGCTTGCGCGGCGGCCAGATCAGCGCGGGCATTGTCCACAGCCACCTGAAAATCCCTGGGATCAATTTCCGCGAGTACGGTGCCGGCCTGCACATACTGGTTGTCGTCCACGTTCACTTTGATGACGTAGCCGGAAATCCGCGCGCTGAGGGGCATCAGGTGGCCGTCCACCTGCGCGTCGTCGGTCGATTCATAGCTGGTGAAATAGCGCCAGGCAAAATATCCGCCGACAAGGAGCAGAAGAATGGCGCCGATCAGGTATCTGCCTGCGCGAGGCCGCTTGCGCATGAAATTCCTGGCGTAGGAGGGCGGAGGCGGTGAGGCCGAATGAGTTTCCGCGGGCGCCGGTTGTTCCACCGGTGGGTGGGGGGTCGCTTCGACGTCGGTTCTCTGTGCCATCGCTTTATTTTCCTTTGAAATATTCCTTCACGCCCTCTTCGGCCAGGCCCAGTGCGCGGGCCAAAGAAATCTTTGCATAGTTGAAGCTGTAGAGACTCGAGATGTAGTTTTCATGCGCGCTGGCAACGGCTTGTTGCGCCTGCACGACCTCCACGGTATCCGTGACGCCGGCGACGAAACGGTCGCGCGATTGTGTCAACGCTTCCTCCGCCAGGCCCACGTTGCTTTCCGCCACCGTCACTTGCTGGGCCGACGATTCCAGATTGAAGAGTGCCGTGCGCACATCGGCGTCGATCTGGCCGCGCAGATTCTCCAGGCGCTCGCGGGCCTGCTGGAGTTGCGCGTCGGCCTTTAAGACGTCGCCTTTCACGCTGCCGCCGAGAAAAATTGGGATGGTCAAAGTCCCGCGGACATCGAACACGCCGTGCGAGCTTGTGGCGGGATGGTTTCCCGCCGCGCCATAATCACCGCTGAAACCTAGAGTGGGAAAGTAACCCGCGACGGCCGCGCGGTGCGAAAATTCAGCCGCGCGCTTGCTCGCGAGTGCTGCCTGGTAATCCGAACGCGAGGCATAGGCACGGTTCAGCGCCTCCTCCATCGTGATTCCTTCGAACGGTTGATATAGGGACTTGTCCGTCAGCTCGAACTGCTGTCCGGGAGCAAGTCCAATCACGCGCGCGAGCGTCAGTTTCTGAATGGCGAAATCGTTTCGGGCGGCAATCAATTGCTGCTGGCGCGTCTGTAGCTCCACACGCGCGCGCAAGTCGTCAATCGCCGGTGACGTCCCGGCTTTGAATTGGTCGGAGGCCTGATTGTGCAACGCCTCCGCGGTTTTCACCTGCGCGTCGGCGGTCTCGATACGCGCTTCGCTCGCGACCGCCTGCAAGTAGGTGAAACCGACGGCAAGAATCACCACATCACGCGCATCTTTATAAGTGTATTTCGTTGACTCCACGCTTTCGGTGGCCGACCGCGTAGTGTTGATGGCTTTCCAATCGAAAAGCGTCTGCGTCATGTAAGCCCGAGAATCAAAATACGAAAAAGGCCCGACGACACTCGGAATACCAGGCAAGCTGATTCCCAAAGTTGCCAGATCGATCTGCGAGGAGACCACGCTTGATTGTGTCGTCACGTTCGGCAGGAGTTTGCTCAGTTGCGTCCAGCGCTCCCCGCGTGCCGAACGGATGCTTTCATTCGAAAGCAGCAGCCCGAGGTTCTGTTTCAAGCCGCGGTCCAGCGCGTCTTGCAACGAAAGCTGCAACACACCAGGAACCAGCTTGCCGGGCACGCTGCCCGAATAGGGGCTTTCGGATTGCGTAGCGGAGTTCGTGAGTCCGGCGGTGCCCGCACCTGCGCCGTAGTTGGGCCCGCTGATTGTGGAGGACGGCGATTGCGCGCGCACAGTTGTCGGGCCTACGAACAGCGAGATTGCTAAAGCAACGAATAAGATCGCCCATCGCCGTATCACGGAATATCCTCCTGTTGCTTCAATGCCATACGTATATGGATGACCCTCGGGCATCTCCGGACTCAGGGACGACAAGTATCCCCCCAGGCCTATCGATGGATCATGCACACGGCGGATATTTGGCGCAGCCGATCACGTCCGCCTGCTCCTGCGGCTGTTGCGAGCCGCTTGCGTTTTCCGATTCAGAAAATTGGGAGAAAGCAACTCCCAGATTTCCTCCGACGTTTTCCGTAAGACTGAATCCGGATTGAGCGCCCATGCAATCGTGACGCCCATGAAAATTATGTGCGTCAGCCGCGCCAATTCGGCGGCAGGTTCATCGCGCCGGATCTCGCCGGACTCCTGAGCGAGCGCAAAAATTTCAGCCATCAGCCGCCGCCCTCGCCGCAGGCGCTCCTGTAGATGGGTGCGGATCGGGGCGCTTGACAAATGCGCCGCAAAAATCGAGCGAAGCAAATCGGGGCTCTCCGATGAGTGGCCGGCCAGATCGGCGACCAATTCCTTCAGGACGACCTGGACCGGCCTGTTGCCCGACTTCGCTTCTTTCAGTGCGCGGTGCATCAGGGCGATTCGTTCCTCGCCATAGGTAGCGAGCACGTGCTCCTTGGTGGGAAAATAATTGAAGAATGTGCCCTTTCCGACGTCGGCGGCTTCGGTGATGTCCTCCACCGTGGTTTTCTGGTATCCGCGCTCGGCAAAAAGCTGTAGCGCGGCGGTGAAAAGGCGCTCGCGAATGTTAGCGCTACGGCGTGCGCGGCGGCTGGGGCGAAGGGCGCGGGGAATGGCGCGCCGTGGCGGAAAAGGTAAACGAGGCATGTTCAAATCCCTCGATCTGCGAGGTCAGTGACTCTAAGTCATCCATGAGTGAAAGTCAATAAATGCGCCTAGCAAGGCAGGCGCGCGGCCGAGGGGGCTCCCGAATGGCCAGGCCACAGAGGCTAGCCCCTCCGGCCGAGATCAGTCGAGAGACATTACTTCGATCGGTTTTTCGGGCTGTGATGATTCAGCACAGAAATCAGCAATTTGCCCGACGGCGGCACGGGCACTCCGCCGTGCAGCACGATATCTTTCGCTTCAACTTTCTTGCCATATATGCGTTCGTTGGCGTCATTGTCCGGACGAAGCGTCGAGCCTTCGAGCGAGATCCCGGCAAACAGGCCGCGTGAACGTGAATACGAGAGGATTTCAGCGCGCAGCGTCACGTCGGTGGAGGCCGCGGCGGTGCGTCCGACAGGCCCAGCCGCCGCCGAAGCATCGCCCCCAATCTTTACCTTGCTCTCTAGAATGGCATTGGCGCCGCGCTGGTTCATTACCAGCAAAACAAAATCCGTGGCCTGGCCCCCAATTTGCAATCCGAAACTGCCGCCTTCGAGCGCCATCATCGTCGGCGCGCTCCAGGGCCCGTTGAATTCATCGCCGCTTCGGCAGCTCATCGCGCCGCGGCCGTAGCTGGCGCCGACGATGAAGGCCGCCTTAAGGACCGAGGGGAACACGATGACGCAATCCGCCTTATCCAACAAATCCTTGGGGATGTCGTCAGGGATGTTCATAATTTCTCTCGCCACTTGTCCCGCATTCCGTAAGCGGTCCGTTTCTTTTATGTCTTTATCGGCTGCGGCCTTCGAGGTGGCCGGGAACCCAACCAGGGCCACGGCGAGCAACAGGGTGAATAGATTTTTCATATTGTTCCTCCTCAGGGTGGGTATCATATGTAATTTCAAGGTGGGTCTCTAGCGAGTATAGCAAACGAACCGCGCCTTCTGAAGCAATGGAATACACTTTGCCGCTCCTCCGATTTTCACGGAGTCCGATGGTCCCATTTGCCTTTGCATTCTGCGCGCGGGGCATGATCCGATTTGCTCCCGCTGCGGTCCTTCTTGTGGCCATCCTTTCCATGGCCTGGCCCGCGGTAGCGCAAGAAGGCGTTGCTGAGGCGCCGGCAAAGAGCGCACCGGGCGGTCACGCCCACTCGAAGCGACACGCGGACATGGCGCGATTTCGCGGGCGAGTGGAAGCCGTACTCAGCGAAGCACACGCGCAGAGAGCCTTTTGGGGGATGCTGGTCGCTGACCGCGATACAGGGGAAACGCTCTACGAGCTGAACGCGGACCATTTCTTCACACCCGGTTCCAACACAAAAGTATTTACTACGGCGTTTGCGCTTTCGACGCTCGGCCCTGACTACCGCTTTCACACCACTCTTGAATCAAATGGCGCGAAGGCAGGCGACGGGCGGCTGACTGGCGACTTGGTGCTGGTCGGGCGTGGCGATCCGGATCTCTCGAACCGCAGTTTTCCATACACGGGAAAGATAGACCGCCATGGGCCCGTGGAGAAAATTCTGATCGAATTGGCCGATGCCGCCGTGGCCGAGGGGCTTAAGGAAGTGGACGGCGACATCGTCGCGGACGACAGCATTTTCCCCTACGACCCATATCCCGCGGGCTGGAGTGTGGGTGATCTTTTTTTCACCTTTGGCGCGCCTGTGAGCGCGATCGCGCTCAATGAAAATTGCATTTCGATTGGAATTCTTCCCGGCGATCATGCGGGCGATCCCGCAGTCATTGCCGTCGAGCCCGGTGTGGCCTTCGACGCTTTCGGTCACGAAATCACCACTGCCGCGGCCGGCGAGAAGACTGATTTTTCCGTCGTGCGCCGGCCTGGCTTGAATTTTATTCTGCTACGCGGCTCGATCCCGTTGGGCCACGAAGCAGTCCAGCTCGACCTGGCGATGACGGATCCCGCCGAAATCGCAGCCCGAACCATGGAACGACTGCTCGAAGCCCGCAGTGTGCGCGTGAAGGGTGGAATTCGCGTCCAACACGCGCCTCCGCCGTTGAGAAGCGTGGATGTCCCGGTAGTTCTAAGCACCGCCCGGCCGTACCCACCGCCAAACTCCTATGTACTCGCGGACCATGCCTCGCCACCGCTGCTTGAATCCATTCGTTTGACGAACAAGATCAGCCAGAACCTGCATGCGGAACTGCTTCTGCGCATTGCGGGGCTAGTGAAGACAGGCGTCGGCACGACCGATGCGGGACTCTGGACGGAGCAGGATTTTCTGAAGGCCGCCGGGATCCATGACGGCGATGCAATGCTCCTGGATGGCTCCGGATTGTCGCACAACAATCTGGTGACGCCGCGAGCCGTCACTGCTCTGCTCCGCTACAGTTTCCGACAGCCGTGGGGGCAGGATTTTTCCTCGACGCTGCCCATAGCCGGTGTGGATGGGACACTCGAAAATCGCATGAAAGGAACTGCCGCTGCTGGCCGAGTGCAGGCAAAAACCGGCACCCTCGAACACGAAAATTCACTCGCGGGGTATGCCACAACGCTCGGAGGCGAAAATCTGGTCTTTGCGATTTTCGGAAATAACAATTCGCAGCGAGGTCATGACGCCACGGCGCCACTCGATGAAATTACTGTCGCTTTGGTGGAAAGCTTTGGCATGACGCCCCCGCGGAAGAAAAAGAAGTGAAGGCGCGCGGGAAAGTCGTCACCGTATTCGGCAGTTCGCGTCCACACGCAGGGGATGACCAATATGCCGCGGCGCTCGCGCTCGGCAGGGAGCTTGCCCGAAAGGGATTTGTGGTTTTGAGCGGCGGGTACGGCGGCGTCATGGAAGCTGTCTCCCGCGGCACGAAAGAGGCCGGCGGCAGCACGCTGGCCATCACGGCGACATTTTTCAAGGCCCGCGCGAACAGATGGGTGGATGAAGAAATTCGCGTGCAGACCTGGCAAGAGCGCCTGTTCGAACTCGTCAAACGCGGTCACGGCTATGTGGCCTGTCGCGGCGGCACGGGAACACTGGCAGAGCTCGCGGTGGTCTGGGAAATGCTCAATAAAGGCGCCATGGCGCGGCGGCCGCTCGTTGTGCTTGGTGATTTCTGGGGACCGGTGATCGAGCGCGTGCGCGAAGTCGAGTTGGGCCACAAGTCTCCGTGGGGCGAGCAGGAAGAGCCGCTGATCCACATCGCTGTGTCGCCCGCCGATGCGGCCGAGCATCTGGCCGCGCGACTGACGAAGCGCTGACCTTCGCTGGTTCACAACTTTCCCACAGGCACAAGCGCTACAATATTCCTACGAGGTATTCGTGCCGCATTCAGCAGAAGCGCTTCTCGAATTTGACCGGCTAAAAGACGTGCTTAGCGGCTTCACGACTTGTGCGCCCGGCCGTCGCGCAATCGAGGCGCTCGCGCCGCAGCAGAATGTTCCTGCGCTCGACGAGGAATTCTCGTTCATCCACGAAGCGATGGCGTATTTGCGCTCAGGTTCCGAGCTTGGCTTCGGCTCCCTGCCCGACCCCGAGCTGTGGCTCACGCGCCTCCGAGTTATGGCGTCCGTCCTCTCGATCGCGGATCTGCTCGACGTTGCCTCGCTTGCCGAAACGGTCCACGCCGTACGCCAGGCTTTCAAAGGCGACGCCGAGAAATATCCGCGCTTGGCCGAACGGGCTGGTTTGCTTTCCGATTTGCGCCACATTTCCACCGCCATTCGACGGGCCATCCATCCGAACGGCGAGATCAGCGACGATGCGTCGCCGCAATTGAAGCGCATCCGCACAGGAATCGCGCAGACCCGCGGAAGAATTCACAAGTCGCTCGAAAGCATTCTTCGCGCGCGCGGCGAGCCGACAGGCGAGGATTACATCACGCTGCGCAATGATCGCTTCGTGATTCCTGTGCGGGCTTCAGACCGGCGGGCGGTTCCAGGTGTGGTTCACGGCGCCAGCGCGACCGGACAGACGGTCTTTGTCGAACCGCTCGAAGCCATTGATCTAAACAATCGCCTGGTGCAACTCACCGAAGAGGAAACGGTGGAAATTGCGCGGATCCTCACTGCACTCACCGAGCGTGTGCGGGCTGATCGGGAGGCGCTCGAGGCCGCAGCCAATGGCATTGCCCATCTCGATTCGATTCTTAGCCGCGGACGTTTTGCGCGCGAGTTCGATTGCGTGATCCCAGATTTTTCATCCGGCAATTCCCTCGGGCTCGACGGCGCACGCAATCCCGTACTCGAAAACACGCTGCGGCCGCAAGGGCGGAAGACCATGCCGCTCTCGCTCTCACTCGGCGGGGATGAGACCGTAATGGTCATCAGCGGCCCGAACACCGGTGGAAAAACTGTGGCGCTGAAGACGGTCGGGCTGGCGGCGCTTTCCGCTCAGTCGGGAATTCCCGTGGCAGCAGAGCGCGCCGAACTTCCGGTATTCGATCGAGTGCTTGCTGACATTGGCGACGAACAGTCCATCACCGCCGACCTCTCTACTTTTTCCGCGCACATGCTGAATTTGAAGTCCATGCTCGAGACGGCCACCAGCCGCTCGCTGATTCTTGTGGATGAAATGGGCACGGGAACTGCCCCGGAAGAAGGCGCTGCCCTCGCCGTAGCTCTACTAGAAGAATTTCGGGCCCTGCGCGCGCTGACCCTTGCCACCACGCACCACGACCGCTTGAAAGCCTACGCCTCGACGACGCCTGGAATCGTGAACGCGGCAATGGAATTTGACGAAGTAAACCTGCGACCCACCTACCGCTTGCTGGTGGGAGTCCCGGGCACATCCAGCGGAATCGAAATCGCGCGCAGACTCGGCTTGCCGCCGCGCGTGGTGGACCACGCGCGCGCGAGCCTTTCGCCAGAATCGCGCGAAGCCCACGGCTTGATTGCCTATCTCCATCGCAGCCGCGATGAAATGGACGAAATCAAGCGGCAGGCCCACGAAGAGCTGGCAAACCTTGAAAAAGAGCGCCGCTCGCTGCAGACGGAATGGGTGGAGCGGCAAAAAAAGCGCATCGGCGAGCTGGAAAAAAATTTCGCCGCGACGCAGAAGCGCCTCGAAAGTGAAGCCGCGCGGCTTACTGCAGAGATTCACGACCGCACATTGCGTGCGCAACTGGAAAAGCAGTCTGGGAAGCGCATGGGAAAAATCTCATCCGATGCGCGTTCCGAAGCCGACGCCGCTGTGGTTGAGACGCTTGCCGCCTCGCAGGCCGATCTCGGTGCCACGGCTCCCGTTCCCGCCAAGCCCCTGGCGCCGGAGCTGCTCACAGCCGGGCAGCGCGTGGAGGTGAAAGGATTCAAGCAGCCGGTGGTTTTTCGCCGTCACGATGGCCCGAACGCAGAAGTGCAAGCCGGCCCGCTGCGAATGAAAGTCGCGCTCAGCGACATCCTGGGGGTGGAGGCAGAGCCGAAGCAGGCGAACGCTGCCGCCGCCCGGACGCGCGGCTTCACAATTTCGGCGCAAGCCAGTGATGAACCGATGGCCGACGAAATCAATGTAATCGGCAACACCGTGGAGGAAGCGACAGGGCGCGTGGACAAGTTTCTCGATGAAGCCGCCCTCGCCGGAACGCCATCCGTGCGCATCATTCACGGCTACGGCACGGGCGCGCTGCGCCGCGGCCTTGCAGAATTCCTGAGCGCGCATCCGTTGGTTGAGAAAATTGCGCATGAGAAACCGGAGCGAGGCGGCGAAGCAATCACGCTCGTGGAGTTGAAAAGCTAGCGAGGGAGTGCTAAAGGTCTTCGCTCATCAACATGGCAGAAGCAGGTTCATTGGCGGAGCGCGTGAAGCAGCAGGCGGACATTGTCCGCGTGATCGGGGAATACGTCCGCCTGAAAAAGAGCGGACAAAATTTCACCGGCCTATGCCCCTTTCACCAGGAAAAATCTCCGTCCTTTGCCGTCCACCCGGTGAAGCAGATTTATCACTGCTTCGGCTGTGGTGTCGGCGGCGACGTTTTCAAATTCGTGATGGAAATGGAGAAGTCCACTTTTCCGGAAGCCATCCGCACGGTTGCCGAAAAATGCGGGATCGCGATTCCCTCCCCGCGCGAGCGCTCGCCCGAGCAGCGGCAGGAAAACCAGCTACGCACGGGGCTGGTGGAGATGCATCGCGAAGCGGCGGTGTTTTTTGCGCGCCTGCTCCAGGAATCACCGGAAGGGAAAGTGGCTTTCGCATACCTGGAAGACCGCGGACTGGATCGCGACACGATGAAGCGCTTCGGCCTGGGCTATGCGCCGTCGTCGGGAGATGCGCTACTTCGCCATCTGAAAGCGAAATTTCCTGAAAAACTGCTTGAAGCCTCGGGCCTTGTCTCCCGCGATCCAAGCGGTCGGTTCTACGACCGCTTCCGCCGGCGCATCATGTTCCCCATTGCCAATGAATCCGGAAAAGTGATCGCCTTCGGCGGTCGCGCCCTGGGCGATGACCTGCCGAAATACATGAACTCGCCCGAGACGCCAATTTATTCCAAGAGCACTGTTCTGTACCATGTCGACCGCGCAAAAGAAGCGCTGCGCCAGAGTGATTTTGCAGTCCTGGTGGAAGGCTACATGGATGCGATCGCGGTTGCGCGCGCCGGCATCACCAACGTGGTCGCCAGTTGCGGTACCAGCCTCGCCGAGCCGCAAATCAAATTGCTCGGCCGGTTCACGCGCCGCGTGGTGGTGAATTACGATCCGGACACTGCCGGACAAGTGGCCACCGAGCGCTCGGTGACGCTGCTGCTCGAAAAGGAATTCGATGTGCGAGTCCTGGCGCTGCCGGGTGGCGCCGACCCCGACAAATTCCTGAGAGAGCAAGGCGCCGACGCCTATCGCCAATTGCTCGCGCAGGCGCCGCCGTATCTCGATTATCTGATCGGCCGCGCGCGCCAGATGGATCGCTCGACTGCCGCAGGCAAATTAGCCGCGCTGAATTTTCTGATGCCCTATGTGCAGCGGCTGCCGAATCGGCTGCTGCGTTCCGAATGGGCCACCCGTATCGCCTCCGAGTTGCGCGTCGACGAGCCTGTGCTGCGCGAAGCATTGCGCCGCGCGGCCGCCGAACGCCGCAGTGAAGTGAAACCAAAAGCTGAGCTGCTCACGCCCGCCGTCAAACAAGCCGAGCGGCAACTGCTCTACATGCTGGTGGAAGCTGCTGGCTTCCGCGAGAGGCTGGCCCGCGAGATCGCGGCTACAGGACTTCATCGTGGACTCGAGACGGAAAAAATATTCGAGGCGCTCGTTCGAAAAGCAACGACGGGCGCGCGGCCTGATCCAACCGAGCTCGGGGCATCGCTCGATGACAAAGATCGCCGCCTATTATTTGAAATACTTTTTGAGTCTTTCCCCGAGCCTAGGTGGGAAGCCGCCGAAAACTGCCTCGGATTTCTCCGTAGCCGTCGCGTGGAGGAAGAGCTCACGGAATTACAAAAGCAGATCGAATCCAAGCCCTCGGCGGAAGAATTGAGGCGCTTGGTGACGAGAAGGCTGGAACTGCAAAAACTCTTGGCCAGCCAATAACTTACGGGGTAGTGGTGTCATTTGCGATGATTGGACATACTAGTACCATTTTGATTTGGAAGCCAAGTTGCAGTGTAAATTGCTGCTAATGTTGAAGCATTGTCAGGCCGATTGGAGTCTAATTGATCTTGATAGCTTAATGGGCACGGAAAACCAAAGTACCATTCACGGAATCTCAGAATCGGAGCGAAAGTAACTAAGGGCTTTACTTTCTAATTGAACAGTTATACAAGTACCGCCGTCCATAAGCTTAGAGCCGAGGGCGGCATTTGGCAGGAGAGCAAAACCCTAAAAAAGATAATTTTGAAATGATCGGTGATTTTTGCCGAGAGGTAGCAGTGTTAGTTTTGGTTTTCGCGACTCTCGATAAGCTGATTACTCCTGGTGGGATTGGACTACATGGTTTGCTTGATGTACTAGGCGTGAGTTTTGCGTTTATGGTAGTGGGGATGGCTTTTGAGCATTGGAGGAAGGTATGAAAGAGAATCTCTCTCTTATGGTTCTCGGCGGTTATGCAGTCGTATTGATGTTGGTTGGATTTGTGTGGAAGGAAATCCGCGACCTACTAGACCGTCGTAAACAACGTAATACGCATTCCGAGCGTACCCGTCGTGGTTCTGATCGCAGGCAGCAGAAGGATGAGCTAGTGTCTGCAGCTCGCGGTTAAGCAGCTCGCTTCTCGTCTCTTTCTGTTTCGAGCAAACCAATCAAATACGCTACATCCCATACGCGGTCAGTAATTCCCGCTTCCATCGCGGGAGTGATGCGCAGACTCTGATGCACGCGGCAGAAATTATACCAAGCAAAATGCAGTGCCAATGCCGCTTTCAAATTCTCTAGTTTTTTTGAAAACGCATTCGTCAGACGTGTGAATCGCCGTAACTGCATGCGAATCGTAAGATTCTGGCGTTCGATATGTGACGTGGAGATGAGATGGGGTTTCGGGTTGCCGCTGATTGGGATAGGTCGCGCATCTACAAGGGCACCGGGACTGTACATGGAGCGTGAATCGTTTTCGTACATTTTCACCAACATGGCGTAGTCCACGCCCGAACCAAAAGCATCCTCAACGGCAGGGCCATTGGGCCTAAATCCATCGGTAGTAAGTTGCACTCTGTTGGCGAGACGAACCTCTAGTTCTCGCATGAAGTCCCATGCATTCGCGGCACTTCGCTTGCCCACACGGAAACAGGGGATGATTTTCGATTCAGAGTCCATTGCCACAAACACGTATTGATCGCCCATCTCAAGCGGGTTGTCATCGGGCAGCAGGAATCGTTCATGTTTCCCAACGTAAGTCCACAGCTCATCCACTTGAACCACCTTGCACGGCAATTGGCGCATGCGCTCATTGAGGATTTGCCCGCAACGGTCTCCCACGCGTAGCAGAACCCGCATGACGGTCTTGTGCTCTACGCCAGCCATGCGAGCCGTTGCCCGAATGGAATTGCCCTCAACCAATGCGTTTACGATTTGGATTTGCTTCTCGATCGGGAGGATGTTCATTTCGGCTTGCCTTTCAGCGGAGCCAAGCCGATAATGCGTTTTGGGTTCGGCATGCGGCTTACCCCGCTTGCTGGATTTGGCCTCGTTCTCGGTTACAGCCGGGAGCGAGGCTTTTTGTTTGACCAGACGTTTATATACTCGCCCGAGCAAGTAGTCAAGGAAATAATGAGCAAGTATTGCTTTTCCTACTCGAGCATGTATAATGGTTCTGAGGTGAGGCTATGACGAACGATCTAACGAGCGATGCCGCACGGGAGCTTTCCAAGCTCGGAGCCGCAAAGGGCGGCAGAGCGAGGGCAAGCGTATTGACTCCCTCGGAACGTCGTGACATTGCGAAGAATGCTATCGCTGTGCGCTGGGCCAAATACAAAGAAGAGACTTTCCCACCGGAACCACCGAAAGAGGTCATTCAGTCTCCATCTGATTCCTTGCCATTTTCTATGTTTCGGGGAAACCTGAAAATCGGGGACATAGAGCTTGAGTGTCATGTCCTAAATGACGAACGCCGAGTTTTCACGCAACGTGAGGTTGTTCGCGTTCTGAGTCATGGGCGCGAAAGCGGCAATTTGGCACGGTACCTTGAGCGCAACCCTTTGTATAGCAAGCAGTTCTCGGCGGGCCCGGGGTTTGATTTTAAGGTCCCCGGAAGCCCCACGATTGCGAATGGATATGAAGCTACGCAGCTAATAGAAATCAGTGAATTGTATCTTGAGGCGAGACGTCTCGGACTCTTGAAGCCCAGTCAAATGAAATTGGCGCTTCAGTCCGAGGTGATCGTGCGAAGCTGCGCCAAAGTGGGCATTATTGCGCTGATTGATGAAGCAACGGGTTTTCAGGAAGTCCGCAAGAAACGTGCTCTGCAAATAAAACTTCAGGCATTCATTGCTGAAGATATGCAGGAATGGGCCCGCATGTTCCCTCCTGACTTTTGGTTCGAGCTTGCCCGGCTTGAAGGTATTCATTACTCCCCTAGGAACAGGCCACTTCGATGGGGCAAATACGTCATGGCCTTTGTCTATGACGCCATAGACAAAGACATGGGTAAGGCGCTTCGAGTAGTCAATCCCGACCCGCACTACAAACAGAACGATCATCAATTACTCACAGATTTTGGTCGTCAACAGGTTAACGATCAGATTCAGCGAGTTGTTACGATCATGAAGCTATGCGAGGACATGAAGGACTTCAAAAAGAAGTTTGATCGCGTTTTCAAAAAGACTGCAATTCAAATGAGTTTCACAGAAATCTGGGAGAATCCTGCGTGAGTCTCTGGCGACCCTATCTTTCTAGGCCGCCACCACTTAGCGCAAAATCAAATGACACCAGCACCAACTTACGGCATTTGGTTGACGCAAACTTGACGCATATTGTAAACTCGTAGGGTTTTGGAGGAAACGGGCGGCACCTGTCGAGCATCATATAGGTGTGCGGATTGAGGCGCGGCCTGAGAATTACGGGCGCAGGGTCAGCAACGGGTTCGAGAGATCTTCTTAAATTATCCGTCTAAATGCAGTTATTGACGAATCGCGCCGGGGTGTCTCGCCACGGCCGATTTCTGCTTGGAATTTTATGCCTCAGCGCCGCCCGGCCTTAAGAGGAGAGAAAGCGTGACGTTGGCTCTGGAAGAAAAATACGATCAGGTACGACAGCTCATCGCTATGGGCAAGGAGCGGGGTTACCTGCTCTACGATGAGGTGAACGATATCCTGCCCGCCGAAGTGCATTCCTCGGAAGAAATTGACGATCTGCTCTCGACGTTTGAGCGCTACGGAATTGATGTCTACGAGGACCTTTCGACAGCCAAGGCTGCGCTCGCCGCTGCCGATTCCTCCGAGCCGGCTGAGATTACCAAGGAAGAACCTGCGCAAGAAGAAGGCGATCTTGACCTGACGCCCGGCACACTTGAAAAGACAAACGACCCGGTTCGCATGTACCTCCGCGAAATGGGCACTGTGCCGCTGCTGACTCGGGAAGGCGAAGTGGCTATCGCCAAGCGCATTGAACGCGGGCAGTTGCTGGTATTGAAAACCATTACGCGCGCCCCGCTGATCCTGAAAGAACTTTTGCAGGTGGGCGAAGACCTGCGCACCGGCTCGCGCTCCATCAAAGAAATCGTGCAGTTCGACGACGAAGAGCTGACCGAAGAGAAAATCGAGCACAAGACCAAGGAAACCCTGAAGCAGATTGACAAAGTGGCCAAGCTTTATTTGCAGGCTATGAAGCAGGCCGCCAAGCTCGAGAAAATCCCGCGTTCGAAGAAGCGCCCCTACCTCCGCGCACGCTACGCGCTGGCCCGGACCCGCGTGGAGATGTCGAACAAGTTCCGCGAGCTCGATTTCAACCCGCTCGAGAAGAAGCGGCTGATCGACAAGATTCGCCAGACAGTCGAGCGCGTCCATTTTCTGGAGCGCGAGACGGCCAAGCTCGAGCGCCGCGTGGAAGCATCCAAAGCGGACGTCCAGGCCGAAGCCCGCAAGGATTTGCGGTCGCGGCGCCAGGAATTGAACGAAATCGAACTGGCCAGCGAAGTCAGCCCCACGGAACTGAAGCGCGCGCTGCAGGTGATTCTTCGCGGTGAAGCGGAAGCCGAGCAGGCGAAAAAAGAACTGATCGAGGCAAACCTCCGCCTGGTAGTTTCCATCGCCAAGAAATATACGAACCGCGGCTTGCAATTCCTCGACCTAATTCAGGAAGGCAACATCGGCCTGATGAAGGCGGTCGACAAATTCGAATGGCGCCGCGGGTATAAATTCTCGACTTACGCAACTTGGTGGATTCGCCAGGCCATCACTCGCGCCATTGCCGACCAGGCTCGTACCATTCGTATCCCGGTGCACATGATCGAGACCATCAACAAACTGGTGCGCACGCAGCGCCAATTGGTGCAGGAACTCGGCCGCGAGCCCACTTCGGAGGAAATCGCCAAGCGCATGGATATTCCGGTCGCGAAAGTCCGGAAGATCCTGAAAATCGCGCAGGAGCCGATTTCGCTCGAGACGCCCATCGGCGAGGAAGAAGATTCACATCTTGGCGATTTCATCGAGGACAAGGCCGTGGTTTCGCCGTCCGACGCAGTGATCAACCTGAGCCTGAAGGAACAGACGTCTTCGGTGTTGAAGACGCTCACACCGCGCGAAGAAAAAGTGATCAAGATGCGCTTCGGCTTGGACGACGGCAGCGAGCATACGCTCGAAGAAGTCGGCCAGTCGTTCGCCGTCACGCGCGAACGAATTCGCCAGATCGAAGCCAAGGCCCTGCGCAAGCTGCGCCACCCGTCGCGCTCCCGCAAGCTCCGCGCTTTCCTGGAAGGCTCCGCTAACGATTACTAATCTCTCTTTTTCTTTGGTTTCTGCAGGGGCCGGTCTGATACTGGCCCCTGTGGTCGCCAGCTAGTCCTGAAGAATGTATTCCAGGCGATCGAGGGCGCTGGTCCAGTAAGACTTCCTCTTCCATCTTTCCTTCGAGCTCGCAAGCTTCATGTGATCTACCCCGACCCGCGTCTTACCTCCGGGCCTGCCACTGAAATAAACGCTCAGACACGTATCCCCCGCCCATTTCGCGCGAAGTGATTTTTCCGGCGTTGCTGTGGTGATTTCCAACTGGGCGCTCGGCAGCCAGCGCCTGCGCAATTTTTCATTCGTCCAAGCTTTGTATATTCTCGCCGTTGGAACGCCGAATGGGCGGCTGCAGTTCGCTGAAAATTCGCCGGCGCAATTTTGGAATTTTTCCCGCAGCCCCCGCTCCCGTTCGTAGCCGACGGAAACCATCTGCGCCTACCATTCTGATACTTGGTATTTTTCGCATAGATCCCAGGCGATTTCCTTGTGCCGCCATTTCTTGGCGCCCGCCTTATCGAGAATCTTGAACCATTGGGCCCGCGCCTTGCCCGTACGCTCTTTCACCGAGTTGTCTCTCATCCGTTTCGCTTCGCTTGGCTTTTTCATCGCCGCATCCCGCGGTTCTATTTCTGCTGCTGCGCCGTGGACCAGTTGACGGCCGCGCCGTAGCCATAGACAAGTTGCGCGCCGCGATCCGCGCCGATGGTTGCGAACAAGCAGAGAACGAGAAGTCCAAGCAGCATCAGCTTCCGTAATTGCGCGGTGAAAGTCCCGCGTGCGAAAAATGCGAAGGCGCACAGCGCGATGGCCACGCTGGTTGAAATCAACATCAGCGTCTCGTGGATTCCCACCACGCGCTGTGCATCTCCCGGCGGAACGGAATTTTCTGCGGCCCAGCCGCTCAACACCGTCACCACGGCTGCAAGTGTGCCTAAGTAAAGCATCCGCGCGGCGGTGCGCTGCATTTCGTCGCTCGAGCGCAGGACAGCGAGCAACTCGAACAGCAGCGCCGCAAACCACAACACAATCGGAAAGTGCACGAACACCGGATGAAAATTCAATGCCGCTCTAAAGCCGGGAAGCATGGCGGGAAATCTCCTCGCGCGGGCGAGAAGAAAGCCCCGGCCGCGCCTCTTTCCCGCGCATTATCTTCCAAGTGCCCGCTGTCGTAAACTAGCACGCGGTGGAGGCTATGCCGCACAAAAAAGCACAAATACCACGGGAGGTCGAACGCGATTATTCACACCGCTCGCTACTTGACAAGCTCGGCGTGAAAGGCGGCCAGAACATTCTGATACTTGGCCTGCAAGACGGAGCTTTCCTCAATGACATCGAGCCGTTCAATCCGGATTTCGCAGAGCGAAAGCCCGCGACGGATCGGGATCTGATCTTTTTTCGCGCCGAAACCAAAAAAGAACTTGCGCGGCTTGCGAGCCTGCGGAAATCAATCGTCAAGAACGGCGCCATCTGGGTGATCTATCCAAAAGGTCGCCAGGAAATCCGTGAAGCCGACGTAATCGCCGCGGGCAAGACCGCCGGCCTCGTGGACAACAAGGTGGTCGGCTTCTCCGCCACGCACACCTCGCTTCGTTTCGTCATTCCGCTTGCGAAGCGTTGACCGAACGTTCGCTTAAGGTAGCTGCTAGAGTCAGGGAACGATTTCGTGGAGCGTGGAACAGTAGGCCACCGAGCGTGTGGGGTTGTCGCGGTCGTAGAAGACGGGGACAGCCATGCTCTGGAAAAGCTTCCGGGTATTGTCGGCAGCAATCAATTTGTGCAGCTGGCCGGAAAAATCCTTGAACTCGCATTCGATGGACGTACTGTTCTTGTTTCCGGTCCATTGCCGCGTGACTTTGGCCAGCACCACTTCTCCATTTTCGAGCAGGTCGCACTCGGTCTTCTGCCCGCGCCAAATGCCGAAAGGGAGCAGCAGCAGCAACGCTGCGATCAGGACCATGAACCAATCTCCCGGCTGAAATCTTTCGAAGGACTGCCGGGGCACCCACTTGGTGTAGAGCTGAATGCCGATCGCAGCCGTAAACCCGACAGACATCAGTACACCTGCGATGACGCCGAATTTCCCTTGCGACGACATGCGAATCTCGCGCGGGCGTGATGTGCGCAGCAGAGCCAGGTACTGCGCGCTGGCTTCGGCCGAAGGCGCCAGGTCGGCGCCGGCACCAGCGTTGAAACCACTCGCGCCGTTCCCGGAATCCTCCGATGCAGCTGTGGGCCGCGTTGCCGGCGCGGGCATCGCTTCCAATGTCGCCAGGCTCTTCTTCGAGTAGATGTAATTCAGGAGCATGCCAAACGCCGGTACGCCCGCGAATATCGCGATTTGCATCGGGTTCCGGAAATGCCATCCTCGCACCACGAACGCGGTGAAGCCCGCGAACATCAAGACGCCGAATGGCATCATTTTCAAGTTGCCGCGCAGGCTTGCTAGGGCTGCATCGCGATTCCAGCCGCAACTCGGACAGTAAGGCTGATTCCCCGCGAGTTTGGTCGCGGCTTTGCAGTTCGGACACTGACGCGAGGTCATAAGCAATTTTCTCTGTAAATACTCGCCCTGCCAAGCCGCTCGCGGCTATCATGTTTCCATGGCGGCAAGGCTTTGCGTCCGCGACTTTTCGGTGGAGTTGCCCACTGCCGGCGGATGGGTGCGCCCCGTGAATGATCTTTCGTTCACACTCGACGAAGGCGAAGCGCTCGGCATTGTCGGCGAGTCTGGTTCAGGAAAGACGATGCTGGCGCTCGCGCTGATGGGGCTTGAGCCGCCCGGCGCGCGACGCAGCGGCCAAGCGTGGCTGCGCGAGCGCGATGGCGCTGCCGATCGCCGCGGCACAAATCTCCTTGCCGCTCCGCCTGCTGAAATGCGCGCGCTGCGCGGCCGTGAAATCGCCATGATCTTTCAGGAGCCGATGACGGCGCTCAATCCCGTAATGCGCGTCGGCGCGCAGGTGGAGGAAGCGATCCGTGTTCACGCGCCGGAAATTGTTGAAAATGAAATCCGCCGCCGTGCCGTCGAAGCTCTCGAACGCGCCGCGGTCCCCGACCCAGCTGTGCGTGCGCGCCAGTATCCGCATCAGCTTTCAGGCGGATTGCGCCAGCGCGTAATGATCGCCATGGCCCTCGCTGCCGATCCGGGAATCATGATTGCCGATGAGCCGACCACCGCTCTCGACGTCACCGTACAGAAACAAATTCTCGACCTGCTTGCGAAGCTGCGCCGTGAATTGCAGCTTTCACTCCTGTTCATCACACATGATCTGGGCGTGGTGGCGCAGGTCACCGATCGCATTATGGTGATGTATGCAGGCCGCATCGTTGAAGAAGGTCCGGCGATGGAGGTGCTGCGCCGACCGCGCCATCCTTATACCGAAGGTCTACTGCGTGCCGCGCCGCGGCTCGACCGCGGGAAACTCATTCCGATTCCCGGCACAGTCCCGTCGCTGGAAGCACTGCCGCATGGCTGTGCCTTTGCACCGCGATGCTCGCAGCATGTGGCGGATTGCGACGCGGCCGTTCCCGATTTTCATGTCGTTTCACCAGACCATCGCGCGCGGTGTATCCTAATCTCATGACCACACGCAGCGACCATCAGCAAGAGCTAATCCGCGATCGCTTTACCCGCACCGTTGACGCCTTCGGCGACTACGCGGTCACCTATCGCGCGCAATTCGCGGACTTGCTCGCGCAAATGGTATCGGCCCGGCCGGGCGATCGCGTGGTTGATCTTGCCTGCGGTCCCGGCACGCTCGCGCTGCAATTCGCGAGGCGGGTCCGCTGGGTCTACGGCATGGACCTGACGCCCGCAATGCTCGCCCGCGCGCGCAGCACCGCGCAGACCGATGGCCTGCATAATCTGGTGTTCACGCTCGGCGACGCACAATCACTCCCGTATGCCGATGGCTCGTTCGATATTTCCGTCACCAGCTACGGCTTGCATCACATTCCCAATCCCGCGCTCACGATTCGCGAGATGGCGCGCGTGGTGAAGCGCGACGGGCGCGTCGGCATCATTGATATTGTAGTGCCGGAAGATCCTGCGCGAGCTGAGGCTGCCAATCGCATCGAGATTGCGCGCGATCCTTCGCACACGCGCTCGCTCGGAAGGAAAGATTTCGACGCCATGCTCGCCGCGGCCGGCCTGCGGATTCATGCAAGTGAAGTGCGGGAGTTTCCGCGCATGTTTGATCACTGGATGCACGTCGCCGGCTGGCGTCGTAGCGATCCCGCCTATATCGAGACGCGCCGCTTGATGGAGGCGACCATGGCGAACGATTTCGCGGGCTTCCATCCCTGCTATGCGGACGCGAATACTTCCGGCGAAGCCCCGGACATCCACATGGTCAACACAGCGCTCTTCTTGGCGGCCGAAAAAATCTGATCATGGCGGACGAACTGCTGCTGGAAGCCCGCGAGCTACGAAAATTCTATGCCCTTGCAATGGGCGCCTTCACCAGGTCCTCACGCCGCGCAAAGGCTGTGGACGGCGTGAGTTTTGGAATCGTCCGCGGCGAGACGCTCGGGATCGTCGGCGAATCCGGATGCGGCAAAACCACGCTGGCACGCATGTTACTACGCTTGATCGAGCCTGACGCGGGTGAGATCCGCTTCCGCGGCCAGAACTGGCTGGGCGCGCGGGGCGCAGAATTGCGCGCGCTCCGTCGCTCGATGCAAATGGTGTTTCAGGATCCCGTCGCATCGCTCAATCCACGGCTGCGCGTGGGCGGAATTGTGGGTGAACCGCTCGCGATTCACGAGCCATGGCGTTCGAGCCGTGAGCGCCGCGCTCGTGCCACCGAAATTCTCGCCGCCGTCGGGCTCGGTCCCGAGGCGCTCGACCGCTATCCGCACGAATTTTCCGGCGGCCAGCGCCAGCGCATCGGCATTGCGCGCGCGCTGATTCTGCATCCCGAGCTGGTGATTGCCGATGAACCGGTCTCGGCGCTCGATGTTTCCGTGGGCGCGCAAATTCTGGAATTGCTCGCGCGTCTCCAACATGAATTCTCGCTCACGCTGATCCTGATCTCGCACAGCTTGCCGGTGGTTGCGCAATTGGCCACGCGCGTCGCCGTAATGCAAGCGGGCCGCATCGTCGAGCTGGGCCCCACCGAACAGGTGCTCAGGCGTCCGCAGCATCCCTACACGCAAACCCTGCTCGCTGCCGTCCCGCAAATCCCCGCTTAATTTTGCGCCATCCTCTCGACTGGGGCCTTCACTGGCGTTCCTGATACACTTCCTTCGGTGAGTTTTTATTTTGAAATTCTGGCCACGGATCCAACCGGCGCGCGCCTCGGACGCCTCACCACGCCCCACGGTGTGATCGAAACCCCTTCCTTTATGCCGGTCGGCACAGCCGCCACAGTAAAAGGCCAGACGCAGGCGGACCTGGAAAGCCTCGGCGTGCAGATACTCCTCGCCAACACTTATCATCTCTACTTGCGGCCGGGCCACGAGCTGATCCGCGCATTGGGTGGCCTGCACAAATTCATGTCCTGGCCGCGCGCGATTCTTACTGACTCCGGCGGCTACCAGGTTTTCAGCCTCAGCGACCTACGCAAAGTGAGCGACGAGGGCGTCACGTTCCGCTCACACCAAGACGGCTCCGAGCATTTTCTCTCGCCCGAAAAAGCGCTCGAAATTGAAATCGCGCTAGGGGCCGACATCATCATGGTGCTCGACGAATGCATTGCAGCCCCCGCGGAGGAGTCTCGCGCACGCGAAGCGGCCGCGCGCACTCTCGCGTGGGCGCGAAGATCGCGAAATTATTTCGCACAGCATGGCGACCGCGCCCAGCAGATGCTTTTCGGAATCGTGCAGGGCGGCACACATCCGGTGCTGCGCCGCGAGAACGCCGATGCGCTCGTCGAACTCGATTTCCCCGGATACGCCATCGGTGGTTTGGCCGTCGGCGAATCGCATGCAGCAACTTGCGAGATGACGTCCCTGACTGCCGCCCGCCTTCCCGCGGATCGCCCCCATTATTTGATGGGCGTGGGTAAGCCGGAACAGCTCGCCGATTACGTAGCGCTGGGCGTGGACATGATGGACTGCGTGCTGCCCACCCGCAGCGCGCGCCATGGCTGCCTGTACACTTCGGCAGGCCGCGTGCTCATTAAGAACGCGCAGTATGCGAACGACACTCGCCCCATTGACGAACAATGCCCATGCGCAGTTTGCGGGCGGTATTCGCGTGCATATTTGCGGCATCTTTTTTCCGCAGGAGAGGCTCTCGCGATCATCTTGAACACCCATCATAACCTGTACTTTTACCTTGACATCATGCGCAAAATTCGCGAGGCTATTCGTTTTGGGAAGCTGGAAAGATTCCGCTCTGACCTTCAGGCACGCCTCAAATAGGCAAACCTAAGCAGGCGTTGGGCGCGGTTCAAGGCGGGGCAGCAGCTTCGGAAAATGCTATGAAGTCTGCCGGCCTCGGCAGACTTGCCCGCACTGGCGGGCGTGCAAGGTGCGGCGCGCGGCCGCAATGGCGGAAAAGGCGCTCATGATCGCGACACTCGCATGGAAGCTTGCTGCCAACTTGGCCGCGGTGGCGCAAGCCACGGGCCCGGCGGGCGGCCTTGGCATGTTCCTCCCACTGATTCTTATCATGGGCATATTTTATTTTCTGATGATCATGCCCGCGCAGCGCCGCCAGAAAAAAGTCAATGAGATGCTGAAGAATCTTAAGACCGGCGACAAGGTAATCACGAACGGCGGTATCTTCGGGACCATCGCCGGACTCGACGACGACTCGGTGCAGTTGCGCATCGCCGAGCAAGTTAAAATCAAGATTTCGCGCAGCGCCATTGCCGGCCTGCAAGCCGAACCACCGAAGGAGAGCTAGCCAGGCAGCATGAATCCCCAGCTCAAGTGGAAATTTATATTTATCCTCATCGTCATCCTCCTATGCATTTTTGGCCTGGTGGGATTGCCGGACTTTCCCACGTCGTTCGCCGCCGTGAGGCAGAATCTCGCCGACCGCATCAAGCTGGGCCTGGACCTTAAGGGCGGCAGCCACCTGGTTTTGCAGGTGCAAGTGGATGAGGCCATTGGCCAGCGCTGCGATCAGGCCGTGGATGAGCTCACCAAGCAGTTGCACGAGAAGAATATTCTCTTCGGTGAAATACGTCGCGTGGACGACACGCACATCCTGGTCCGCAATGTGGACCCCTCGACTTCCGCCAATTTCCGCGATCTCGTCACTGCGCAGTTTCCCGATTGGACGCTCGCGCCCGCCGCCGGCGAAGTCAATGGCCAATTGCTCACCATGAAACCCAGCGTGGTTGCCGAGCTGCGCAAGAACACCATGGATCAGGCGCTCGAGACCATCACCCGCCGCATCAATGCCCTCGGCCTCACCGAACCGACGATCGCGTTCACTGGGCGCGGCGACAACGAAATTCTCGTCCAGCTTCCCGGGGAAGGGGATCCGACGCGCGCGAAATCCGTGATTCAAGCTGGCGGCCAGCTCGAACTTAAGCGCGTGGCCGACGATCAGCCATATCCATCCGAAATTGCGGCGCTCGGCGCGCACGGTGGCGTCTTGCCTCCCGGCACCGAGATCGTTCCCGGCAAAGGCGACAGCACGCCCGGCAATCCGTCGCCCGGGCAGGTGTTTTACATTCTCGACCGCGCTCCCATCGTCACCGGTCAAGATCTTCGCAGCGCCACCACTTCGCCGAGCACGAATTACCCCGGCCAATATCAGGTGGATTTCAAACTCTCCACTTCCGCCGCGGCCCGCTTTGGCCCCTTTACCGAGTCAAACATCGGCCGGCGCATGGCCATCGTCCTCGATCACCACGTTTACACCGCGCCGACAATCAACGGCAAAATCGAAGACTCCGGAATGATTGAAGGGGGCTTTACGCAGGAATCCGCGCAGGATTTGGCACTGGTTTTGCGCGCCGGTGCGCTGCCCGCATCCATCAAATATCTAGAGGAGCGCACGGTGGGCCCGTCTCTCGGCGCCGATTCGATTCGCGAGGGCGTTCGCGCTTCGCTGGCCAGCCTGGTGGTGGTTATGATTTTTCTGGTGATCTATTACCGGCTAAGTGGTGTCAATGCAGTTGTCGCGCTGATGCTCAACTTGATCATCCTGGTGGCCTTCATGGCCTATGCCGGAGCAGTGCTCACACTGCCGGGAATCGCCGGCGTAATTTTGACCATCGGTATGGGCGTGGATTCAAACGTACTGGTGTTTGAGCGCATTCGCGAGGAACTGCGCAATGGCAAGGCACCGGCGTCCGCTGTGTCCGTTGGCTTCGACCGCGCCTTTCTCACCATCATCGACACGCACGTCACCACGATCGTGTCGGCCGTCTTCCTGTTCCTATTCGGCACGGGACCAGTGCGCGGCTTTGCCGTCACTTTGGTCATCGGTTTGCTAGCCAATGTGTTTACTTCGATTTACGTCTCGCGGGCCATTTTTGATTATCATCTGGCGCACATGGACCGCCAGGAGCAGTTGAGCATCTAGCCGGCCGGGAACAAACCCCGAGCCGATGGTGTCAAATAGAGGCGGATAGGACTCCATGGAACTTTTTAAGAACGTAAACGTGGATTGGATGGGGAAGGCGAAATATTTCGTCACGCTTTCCTTGCTCCTTCTGGCCATCGGCTGGATTTCGATTTTCCGCAATGGCGGCCTACGTTACGGAATCGACTTCCGCGGGGGCACGCTCGTTTATGTGCGCTTTTCCGGGCCGCCCCCGATTGACAAGATTCGCAACGGCCTCAAAGCGGCCGGCCTTTCCAACAGTACCATCCAAAGCATCAGCGATATTTCAAACCGCGGTCCGCAGAGCGACGTGGTGATTGGTCTCGAGCAGCAAGGCCAGGGCGATGAATCGCTCGATGCCGGAAAGCAGGCCATCCTCGACGTCCTCCACAAGACATTCAGCACCTCGGACGCAGGCGGCAAGCCGGATTTCAATTCCATCACGCCTGCGGCGCTCGCCGCCATCCTGACTCAAAAGGACCCGCTCGGTCTGGGTGCCGCTGCGGGCGATCGTTACAACCAACTGGCCATCAAACTTACCGCTGCACGCGATGCGGATCATGGCGGCATCATCACCGGCTTTGACCAAATGAAAAACGTGGTTGGCGTCACTCCGGCGGTGACCACCGTCCTCGCAAACAACTTCTCGCTGGGTGACTTCACCATCCGCAACGTCGAGGTTGTCGGACCCAAGGTGGGCGCACAGCTCCGCAGGCAGGCCATTCTTGCTACGCTCTATGCTCTGGCGGGCATGTTGGTATATATTGCGTTCCGGTTCGAGTGGGTGTACGGGGCCGCAGCCGTCATCGCCGTGTTCCACGACGTGCTGATCACGCTCGGCTTCTTCTCGCTCTTCCATTA
>Ga0210384_10000429_pt1 | contig 64481 bp, 50 predicted proteins | sample IncBWH2MmetaG_FD_160574 | JGI IMG/M metagenome (GOLD analysis project Ga0210384, IMG submission 160574) | Forest soil microbial communities from Barre Woods Harvard Forest LTER site, Petersham, Massachusetts, United States - Inc-BW-H-2-M | ecosystem: Environmental > Terrestrial > Soil >...
CCTGCTAACCGCGATGACCAAGGAAGAGATCTTCGCGGAAGCAACTTCGGTGTACGACAGCTACGTGGAGGCTTTGGAAACCGAAGCATTTGAGGCGCTGCAAGCTTACGCGCGCAACCTGTCGGAACGCATTATTCCCCGAGGCGTCGAGACCCACGAAGTCGTCGGCATCGTTCTCCTTCTGCGCGACGTGTTAGCCCGCTCCCTGTTCGCCAAGTACCAGACGGACTTCAAGAAATTGAACCGCATCCTGGATGCTTATGAGCCTGCCGCAAATCGCATCGCGAACACTGTGGCCGTAGGATTCGTGCAAGAGCGCGAGCGCGTCATCCGTCAGCAACAGGAAGCAATCCGAGAACTCTCCACTCCAGTGCTGCAGGTGCGCGAACGATTGCTGATCCTGCCGATCATTGGCGTGATCGATCCGCAGCGCGCCCGCCAATTGACGGAACAGCTCCTGCGAGGAATCCGCACCAATCGTGCGAAAGTCGTGGTGATCGATATCACCGGTGTGGCGGCCATGGACTTAACGGTGGCGAACAACTTGGTGCAAACGGTGGAAGCTTCGCGGCTTCTTGGCGCAACCGTCATTGTGACGGGGCTTTCGCCAGAGATTGCGCAGACGTTGGTGACGATTGGAGTCGATCTTGGCAAGATGAACACTGTGGGCGACCTGCAGGGCGGCATTGAGCAGGCAGAAAGACTGTTGGGATACAAAGTTGAGAAGCTAGCGGAGCCACGCTAGGCAAAGCGGAGGAAGGGCCACGTGGAAGTCCCGATTCTGAAACAGGGAGAGGTCCTGATAGCGACCTTTCAGGCGGCGCTGTCTGACGCGGACCTGGAGCACCTGCGGAGGGGGCTAGTGCAGCAAGTGGTAAAGCTTCGCTCCCGCGGTGTTATCGTCGACGTGACGGCGATGGACGTGATGGACTCGTTTGCGTCGCGGACGCTGCGGGAGATCGCCCACATGATCCGATTGCGCGGCGCAGAAACGGTTATAGTCGGCATTCAACCGGAAGTCGCGTTTGCAATGGTTCAGCTGGGGCTGACACTGGAAGGCGTTGCGACGGCCCTGGACCTCGAGGAAGGTCTGGCTTACTTGACTCACAAATTCAAGAACACGGACTGAGAGACACACAGTGAGGGCTGGAGAAATCCGTGTGGCCATCAACTCGGACCAAGACATAGTGACAGCCCGTCAGAAAGGCCGCGCTCTCGCAATCGAACTTGGTTTTTCCACAGGGGATGCCACACTCATAGCCACGTCTATTTCCGAACTTGCGCGCAACATTGTGTCGTATGCGCGCAAGGGCGAAATCACTTTGAAGACACTCCGTGCCTCAAGCCGACAGGGTATTTTGATAATCGCTTCCGATGATGGCCCTGGCATTCGGGACATCCGGCAAGCCATGCGAGACGGCTTCTCTACGTCGGGAAGCCTTGGCCTCGGGCTACCAGGAGTGCGACGCTTGATGGATGAGTTTGAAATTGTCTCCGAACCGGGCAAGGGCACAATCGTGACGGTGAAAAAGTGGAAACAATAAACGTGCCGCTGGTGGAGTATGGCGTGGCTAAGTTTATTCTCCCGGGCCAGGGTGAATCGGGCGATCGCCATCTGGTTTGTTGTGGGGGAGATGGAATCCTGATCGCGGCGATAGACGGAATCGGGCATGGCGAAGAAGCTGCCAACGCTGCGGAGGCGGCGATATCCATTCTCAAAGCGAATCCGGAAGAACCAGTCATTTCTCTGGTAGAGCGCTGCCACGATGGTCTCCGCTCGACGCGCGGCGTGGTGCTGAGCATTGCTTCCATTGATCCGGAGCATGGCATGATGACCTGGCTTGGTGTTGGAAACGTTCAAGGAGTTTTGATGCGCGCTGGGGCCCATAAGGGAAGCGTGCAGGAAGTGCTGCTCCTGCGCGGCGGCGTTGTCGGTTCGCAATTGCCTGCCCTGCAAGCCGCCGTACTTCCGATTGCGAAAGGGGATACGCTGGTATTTGTTACAGATGGGATTCGAGGCGAATTTGTTGAAAGTCTTTCCGCCTTGGAATCCCCGCAACGAGCCGCGGACAAGATTCTCAAACAGCATGGCCGAGGAAACGACGACGCGCTTGTTCTGGTGGCACGGCTAACAGGGGTCCGTACATGAAGAAGGCAACCAAACGGAAGACGAAGTCGCCGCCAATTTTTGAGGAAGAATATCGTTCGGCGTTTCTTGAATACACGCAGCATGGTGGGGAGGCTGCTTTGGGGCGCGCTTACGAGTTGGGGCGCCGCGCCATCAGTGAGAAAAAGAGCCTCATGGAAATCGCTTCCCTGCATCATCTGGCTCTCCACGGGATGCTCACAGATGCGCAGGGAGCAGCGCGACACCAGAAATTGCTTGCAGCCGCTGCCGAATTTCTTGCAGAGACCCTCTCTCCCTATGAAATGGCACACCGCGGAGTTCAAGATGCGATCGTGGCTTTGCGGCAACTGAATGAGACGCTTGAGGAGGAGATCAAGCGCATTGCCTATGCCGTGCATGACGAAGCTGGGCAGCTTCTGGTAGCCGTGCATCTTGCGCTGGCAGACGTCGCCCGCGAATTGCCGGAACTTCAAAAAGAAAGGGTTGAACGGATTGAAGAATTGCTGAATCAAGTCGAAAAACAGTTGCGGCGTTATTCCCATGAACTTCGGCCAACGGTCTTGGATGATCTTGGCTGGATTCCGGCGATCCGTTTCTTGGCGGAAGGAGTTTCGAAGCGCGCCAACCTCAGCATTCAAATTAAGACGAGAGTTGCGGGCAGGCTGCCAGGGCCCATCGAAATAGCCCTGTACCGCATCGTTCAGGAGGCGCTGACCAACGCGGCGAAGCATTCGAAAGCAAGCCGAGTATGCATCCGAATCGGCCGAAAAAATCGCCTATTTTGCTGCTCCATCGAAGACGATGGCGTGGGTTTTGACGTCCGAGCAGTGCAGTCGGATGGTAAGCGGAGAGGCCTGGGACTTACCGGCATGCAGGAACGCTTGAATGGGATTGGAGGAACGCTGTCAATCGATTCGGCGCGCGGACGCGGAACCAGACTTTTGATCCAGCTTCCGACGGAGGCTACGAATGCCAATTCGCATCGTACTAGCTGATGACCATGTCCTCGTGCGCCAAGGCCTGAAGTCCTTGCTCGAACGGGAAGGATTTCAGGTGGTTGCGGAGGCTTCCGATGGGCAAGAGGCTCTTTGTCATGTTGAGTCGTTCCAGCCCGATATCGCGATAATGGATATCAGCATGCCCATCTTGAATGGGCTGAATGCCGCGAAGGGGATGAGCCGTTCTTCTCCGAAGACCAAGACCATTCTGCTCACACAACATGACGAAGGTCAGTACATCGGCGAGGCGCTGGAAGCCGGTGTGAAGGGGTACGTGCTGAAGAGCCAGGTCGCCAGCGATTTGCTGCTGGCCATCCGACAGGTTTCGCGCGGCCAGGTTTATCTGAGCCCCGGTGTATCTAGCGCCGTCATGGAGGCGTACCACTCCAAGTCAGAGAAATCCAAGGATCCTTTGACGCTACGAGAGAGGCAAGTGCTGCAATTGATCGCTGAAGGGAAATCCACCAAAGACGTCGCATCTTTGCTTGGCATCAGCGTGAAAACAGCCGAGTCTCATCGCACAAGACTCATGCAAAAGCTCGATATTCACGAAACTGCAAGCCTTGTGCTCTACGCTGTCCGTCGTGGCCTTGTGCAGCCCTGATCCCTCCCACCAAAGGATTCCGCCCATCGAAGTTGCGACCCATTCCCAGAATCGCAGTTAGTCAGGCTGTCTATGATTCGTGGTCGTTAATCTCCCCGGCTGGACGACGCTCGGTCCCGAAGTCTCGTTGGGGAGGTCGGGAGTTTAATTTGGAGGTTGCCGCCGATTGCTGGCGAATCACGGCGCGCTGAGAGGGATTGCATTGGATGCTATGTGGCCTTCTGCGCCCTCCCTCTTGCATCCACACAATCCGCCATTATCGTTTTGGGACCACTCCCACCGTGCCGTTCACCCGCACGCTAAACTATTTGGGCTGCATCACTTGGAGTGTTCATGCGGGGCAAGACTTCCGCTGCATTTTTCCTGGCTATCATGCTGGTTCTCGTACTTGGTTCCCTTGCCGCTCAGGCAATGCCCATCGAGACGCCCGTGCTATCTCTGCCCCACAGGCCGCACTACGTTTTTCAGCGCGTGGGCGAAAACTTCGGCCTTAGCTCTTTGACTCCGTCCTGCATCCTGCAGGACCAGGACGGCTTCATCTGGATCGGCACGCCCGACGGCCTTCTTCGCTTCGACGGCAATCGTGTTGTGCGCTACGGCATCGAGCAGGGCCTGCCCAGCACCAATGTGAACCAGCTCGTTCTGGCTCCCACCGGCCGAATCTGGATTGTCACCTCTCGCGGCATCTCGTATATGGAAGGGGGCATCCTGCACCAACTGCCCCTCGCCAAAGTCTACAATTTTTTCCGGCAGCCCTCCGCCCTGGCCCTTGATCCCTGGGGCACAGTCTATCTCGCCACCGAAGGCGGCCTGCTCCGGGTCGATCCGGACCGCCCCAATGATTTCCACCTCTGGTCCGTTGCCGATGGCCTGCCCAGCCTGGAAGCCGAGTCGGTGAGCATCACGTCCGAGGGCCGCATTTGGTTTGCCTCCGGCCACCGCGTGGGCTGGCTGGATTCACAGGATCATGTTCACATGTTCCCCGCGCAAAGCGGCCTGCCTCACGAACCCGTGATCGGCATTCTTCAGGACTTTGAGAAGATTCTTTGGGTTCGTACCTCGGCGCATCTCTATCGCCTCAATCCGGGCGCGACGCACTTTGTTTCCGAGCTTCCCGATCTGCCCCCTGCGAACGACTATGGCTCGCCTGCCTTGGATCGTTCCGGCAATCTCATGATCCCAACGGTTGCGGGCCTCTATCGGCGCACCTCCGGACAGTGGGAAGTCATTGATCAAAGCCGCGGCATGGCTGTCAACGCCACGTTTGCCATCACCGAGGATCGCGAGGGCGCCTACTGGATTGGCCTTGGCGGAGCGGGCATTCAGCGATGGATCGGCCGGAAAACCTGGTCCAGTTGGACGCAGGCCGAAGGTCTTCCCGACAACGTCGTCTGGGCCGAACTGCGCGACAAACACAAGCGTCTCTGGCTCGGAACCAACAATGGTGTCGCCATGTGGGATCCCGAGGCGGCTCGCTGGCGAACCTGGAAATCGAAAGACGGTCTGAACGGCTCGTTGGCCCGCGAAATGATCCTTGCCCCTGATGGCGCCGTGTGGGTCCTTTGCTATCCCGGCGGACTCACGCGCTTCGACCCCGAATCCCTGACCCCCGAAAAAATCCCCACCCCCGATCCTGTTCCCACCGGGATTCACGTCGGCCCGGACGGCCGCATCTGGATTGCTAACAATTTATACCTCAAAGCGACCCGTCCGTCGCAGCGGCCCTTTCAGTTCGTGGACGTGCCATTGCCTCCGGAAATCCACCAAGGTATTGGCCGCTTCACTTCCAGCCGCGACGGCGTCCTCTGGGCCGTCGGCAGGAGCGGCCTCTCCCGCTTCGATGGCAAGCATTGGCTGCATTTCACGACTGCCAACGGGCTGTTGCAGGGCGAAGTCGTGGAAGCCGCAGCAGTCAGTGGCGACGAAGTTTGGTTTCGCTATTCCGATTCTCTGGGTCTCAGCTGTCTGCGCCTGGTGGACGGAAAACCGCAAGTCACTCACTACGGCTTGGCTGACGGACTGCCCTCTCTTGACGTTTATATGATCGGAGCCGATCACGATGGCAACGTTTGGGCCGGCGGCGCCTTTGGCCTCACGGAATTTTTGCGCAACGGCCACACGCTTCGCTTTACCCGCGCCGATGGCCTCATCTGGAACGATCTGAGCGACAGCGGCTTCTTCGCAGAAGAGGACGGCACTCTCCTCTTTGGCACCAGTGGTGGCCTCGCGCGCTACAATCCGATCTCCGCTGACGAACGCGTCGAGCTTCCCCCGCGAGTCGTGATTACTTCCGCGCAGCTGGGCGCGCGCGACCGCGTCGGCGAACGAAATCCCGAAGCCCCACGCAGCGACAATACTTTCCGCGTGGATTTCGCGGCTCTCACTTTCCGCGACCCCGAAAATGTCCGCTGCTCGTATCGCTTGGGTGGCCTCGAAAGCGAACCCAACGAGACCTCCGGCCGCGAAGCTCGTTATCCCGCGCTGCCTCCCGGCAATTACAGCTTCACGGTCTCTTGCCGTTCCGCGCGCGGCACTCTTAGTTTCCCCGCCGAGTTTTCATTCACCGTGATACCTGCCTGGTGGCAGCGGTGGTACTCCCGCGGTTTCGTTATTCTTCTTGGCCTTTTCGCTCTCTATTTCCTTGTGAATTACCGCACGCGCAAGCTGCAGAGCGAGCGCCTCCGCCTCGAACAAGCCGTCGCCGAACGCAGCGAAGCCCTCGCCCAGGCCAACAAAGAGCTCGAGGAAATGTCTCTCACCGATCCGCTCACGGCCGCGCGCAACCGCCGGTTTTTCCAGGCCACCATCGCCAGCGACGTCAGCCAGGCCATTCGCGCCTACTCCGCCCCCGATCCCACGCGCAGCCGCCGCAATCGCGACATCATTTTTTATCTCATCGACGCCGACCACTTCAAAGAAATCAACGACCGCTTCGGCCACGATGCCGGCGATCAGATGCTCATCGACCTAACCTCCCGCATCAGTTCCGCCATTCGCTATTCGGATGTTTTGGTCCGCTGGGGCGGCGAAGAATTCCTGGTCGTCTCCCGTTTTTGCGAGCGCAAGGAAGCCGCCACGCTCGCCGCGCGCGTCCTCTCCGCTGTTGCCGGCGAACCGTTCAAGATCAAAGGCGCAGGAGGTCTTTCTCTCCATCGCACCGTCTCGATCGGCTGGGCCGCTTTCCCCTGGAACATGAATTCGCCCGTCGACGTTAACTACGAAGAGGTCCTCGCCATCGCCGACCGCGCCATGTACAAAGCCAAGAACGCCGGCCGCAACCTGGCCATCGGCGCGCTCCCTCCGGATGCTGCCGCTGACCCGCACACTTCCGTCGCTCACGGCGATTCGGAAGCTCGCGTGTCGGAAATCGCAGCCACCGCCGTCTACGTCACCACTTACGGTCTCGAAACCACTTCCATCACCTAGCCGGATTTTTCTCAAACTACATCATCTCGCCGGGCCCACCATTCAAGGGTAAACTCTGCACCTGTGCCAACCACTCTCGAAGATTTGACGTTTCACAATGGCGCGATCGAACTCCGAGCCGTCGCCGCCGGCCCAACAAGCGGCCCCGTCGTCGTCCTTCTCCACGGCTTCCCAGAATTTTGGTATTCCTGGCACAAACAAATCGAGCCTCTCGCCACCGCCGGCTTCCGAGTCATCGTTCCCGATCAGCGCGGTTACAACAAAAGCAGCAAACCGCGCGGCGCCGCGTCCTACGCGCTCTCCGAACTCACTTCCGACGTCCTCGCCATTGCCGATCAACTCGGCCAAGAGCGCATCTTCCTCGCCGGCCACGATTGGGGCGCCGCCGTCGCGTGGAGCGTCGCTCTCCGCCATCCGCAACGCATCGCCAAGCTCGCCATCCTCAACGTCCCTCACCCGAGCGTCATGCGCCGCTACCTGCAAACAAACCGCCGCCAGCTTCGCCGCAGTTGGTACATGTTCTTTTTCCAACTCCCGCTTATTCCCGAAGCCGCATTTACAGCCTTCAACTTTCGTCTCGGCGTCCGCTCGCTAGTCCGCTCCAGCCGCCCCTACACTTTCTCCGACGAAGATCTCTCCCAATACCGCGCCGCGTGGTCGCACCCCGGCGCGCTCAACGGCATGATTAGTTGGTATCGCGCCGCCTTCCGCCATCGCAGCAAATTTCCTGATTCGACCGTGCACGTCCCTACGCGCATCCTCTGGGGCGAGCGCGACGCCTTCCTCCTCTCCGAAATGGCCCACGATAGCCTCCGCTATTGCGACAACGCCGAACTCTACACTTTTGCCAACGCCTCCCATTGGCTCCAGCACGAAGAACCCGCACGCGTTTCCGAACTCCTCATCGATTTCTTCCGCAAGTAGCGAGCACTCCACAACCCGTTTTTTTTCTGTGCCTTGGCCAACCAAACGAATCGTCTCGCCCTCAAAAGTGGTACGATTTGCGCCCATGAGATCACACATGAAATCAACGACCACGAAAGCTCTGATCCTTCTAACCGTGCTATTCGCATCCCTTGCGACAGCCATCGCCAACTCCTCGTTGCTTTCGCCAATGCTCTCCGCCGCCAATCTCTCAAGTGTCCTCACTCCTGACCTGCAAACATCGAGTGCTCAGTCACCCGATCCAGCTCCCGCCGCTCGCATTTCCCGCATTGAAAACGGCCTTCTCCCCGCCGTCATCATCAAAGGCCAGCCTCCGCAGTCGATGACCATCGCCGATCGCATGACGCACTACAAAGTCCCCGGCGTCAGCGTCGCCTTCTTCGACCACGGCCAAATCATCTGGACCAAGACCTACGGCCTCGCCGACGTCGCCTCCAAGAAACCCGTCACACCCGATACGCTTTTCCAAGCCGCCTCCATCAGCAAACCCGTCGCCGCCCTCGCTGCGCTCCGCCTCGTGCAAGACGGCAAGCTCACCCTCGACGAAGACGTCAACGTCAAGCTCCGCACCTGGAAAGTCCCCGAAAACGCCTTCACCATAAAAGAAAAAGTCACCGTCCGCCGCATCCTCAGCCACAGTGCGGGCCTCACGGTTCACGGTTTTGCCGGCTACGCCTCCGACGAGCCCGTTCCCACCGTCGTGCAAATCCTCAACGGCGAAAAACCAGCTAACTCCGATCCCATCCGCGTCGACGTCGTTCCCGGCACTCTCTGGCGCTACTCCGGCGGCGGCTACGTCGTCCTCCAAACGCTTCTCTCCGACGTCACCGGAAAACCCTTCCCCCAAATCATGCGTGAACTCGTCCTGGCACCCGCCGGCATGACTCACAGCACTTACGATCAGCCGTTGGCGAAAAATCGGACGCAAGAAGCCGCCACTGCCTACCGCAGCAACGGCGACCCCGTAAAAGGCGGCGCCCACACCTACCCCGAAACGGCCCCTGCTGGCCTCTGGACCACTCCCTCCGACCTCGCCCGCGTAGCCATCGAAGTCCAAGCCGAGTACGCCGGAAAATCCTCGAAAATTCTCTCGCAAGAAATGGCACGCCAGATGCTCACTCGACAAATCGGTGTTTGGGGCCTCGGCTTCGGCCTCGATTCCGCAGGCGGCCAAGCAGCCTTCGGCCACGGCGGCGCCAACGAAGGCTTCCGCTGCAACCTGCACACCTACACCGACTCTGGCCAAGGCCTCGCCGTCATGACCAATTCCGACAGCGGCGGCGAACTAACTCAAGAAATCTTCCGCTCCGTAGCCAAAGAATACGGCTGGCCCGATTACCATCCCGCCGAGCACACCCTAATCAAAATCAATCCCGCCACTTTCGCCACCTATCCCGGCACCTACGAAATCCCCAGCGTCGGCAAACTAACCATCACGTTGAAATCGAACAGCCTCTACGTAGAAGCCGAACCCTTCGGCCCCGACCCCCAGGAACTCCTCCCCGAATCCCCCACCCAATTCTTCGTCCTCTCCGGCGACATCACCTTCACCTTCCAAAAAGATCCCCAAGGCGCCATCACCGGCCTAACCCTCCATGCCGCCTCCCAAACCTTCGAAGCCAAAAAGATTTCTTAGTTGGACGTTGGCGGGAAACAACTATAAGAATCGATGAGGAGGAACAATCTCAATACCCTGGAAAGGATTGAGCGCGAGAAGATTAGAGTCGCCCGTGACGATGTGCGTCGCGCGCCCGCTCACCGCGAGTTCGAGGAACTTGTCGTCCTTCGGATCACGGCAAACTGCAAGTCGTACATCAACCTCAACCCACTTAGCCTCGCGCGTCAGAGCCGCCAGAAAGCTCCGAATATCTTCCTCGTCTATATAGCGAAGAAACTTTTTCCGGCCCAGAACTTCATAGAGTTCGGCGAGTGCCGCGAAGGAGAGCAGGACTGTTCCGTTTTGGAGAGCCAGCTCAAGTGCAAGACGAGGCTTCGAATCGGGCAGGAGCAACGCATTGACCAAAACGTTTGTATCGAAAACGCAGCGCAACTATGCGCCCTTAAGAAGAGAATCCAGAATTTCTGGCGTAAGCCCTCGCCCTTTCGCTTTGCGACCCACTTCATCGAGCACTTGCTGTAGCGGCGGATATTCCCCCGCCGCCAGCTCTCGAAGCCAAAGGCTGAGCAGTGCCTGAATCTTCAGTTTCTGCTCCGGTGCAGCAGAGTCGTAGGCTCGCGCCGTCTGCGCGTCCAGCGGTATCGTAATGGAAGGCTTGGCCAATGCCTTACTCTCCCGCCATTCTACGGCAAAAACGCATGCTCTCTTATTCTTTCTTTTCTCTACACCTCGCCCTTAACCACTCGCCACTTCCCCCAATATTGTCTTCCCGAACGGAGCCGGATACCTGGGCCGATTTTCACTCTACAATAATCCTGTCTGCCCACTCCACAAGCGAGACAAAAATCGCAGGATTGCCAAATTTCGCTCCCCATTGATTCAAGTCCGTTTCCGCAACCCCACGGGCGCGGGAGCAGGCTCCTCAAGAAAAGATGGGAATATGTTTTGCAACGACCTTCTCGAGCGTTTCGCTCAGCGGCGGCCAGCCAACGGGCAGGATCGCGTTCACCATGGACTTTCGCATCAGAGACGTAGCTTCGGCGAGGAGGAAAATCTGCACCTCGTGCCCCGCTTCTGCGAGGGCGAGTCCGTGCGCGAAAGGAAAAGCGGCCCTTGTTGGGTCATCGGGTCCCCACGCGCTTTTCATCATGATCTTGAGAGGTTTTTTTGACTCTTGCGCCTTCGCTCCTAGTGAGAGAAAAGGCAAACCCGCGAGCTGTGCCAGGAACGTGCGCCGCGCCATATTTTTTATCTCCTGAGTTGGAACTCCTCTAGGACGAGTGGCGTTACTCTACACCAGTTTTTCTTCCAGGTCTTGTGCGGCCGGGTGCGGCAGCCTTTGCGCCAAAGGACGATTCTTGACTTTAGCTTTTTCTGGCGTGGCCCACTTTTTCGGGTTTGGTTTTCGAAAAGGTGGGCCACCCCCTTTCATGCCCTAACTTCCCATCACGCCGCTACTGCTTGTCGTAAACCTGGGTACTCGTGATCTTCGCGCCGCTGGCATCCGTCCCGCTGACCGTAACGGTGCGAGACTTACCGTCCGCGGACACCACGATGCGGGCACTCAAGGTCTCTTTGCCGTCCTTTTTGCTGATGGCCAAAAGCGTGTGATCGTTAACTACTTTATACGAACGCATGTCGGTCGCGGGATCACCCGTAAGGGCGTAATCCTTGCCGTCGAATTTCCCCGTCCAGTCGCTATGGAAGGTCTGGCCCTTGGCGTCCGTTCCGTCGATGGCGACTTTTACGTTGTCGCCGTCCGCCGTATTCACGACCGTGGAATTCTTTGGCAAACCGGGAGCTATCTTCGACTTCGCTTCATTCAACTTCCACGTACCCAGAAACACGTCGTTCCCCGCCGCGTAGGCTATCCCGGTGGCGAGAAGCAAAAGCGCACCAATGCGCACAAAGTTTTTCCTGTTCATTTCTTCTCCGATCTTAGAGTAGGCCTTCGGGCTGGGTAATTGCCGCGCATTGTACACCAGAACCACTCCCGAGAGCGCAACTGAATTCGCAGCCAGCCAGGGCGATTCTGTGCTGAATGGAACTGCGCTCCCCTAGAACTCTGCGAGAGAATCTTTGCGCGTGCTTCTTGTCTCCCTGAAACCTCTCGGCGTGCTCTGGTAGCTAACGTCAGGAGGATTCGCCAGTATCAGATGCACTCGTTGCAATCCCTGAGAAGCGCGACGCCTATTTGAGTCCGTCGCGCTTTTCCACCCGTTCCTCAACGGAAACGGTCGCGCTTTTTGCGGCTCGCGTGCGGAGATTCCCTTTTAAGGTTTACGTTCAACTTTGAACTTTTGACTCAACCTGCGTCTCAGCTGTGAGCGGGTGAGGGTGACCCAGGTGCCGCCGTTCGCACCTGGGTCCTTGATCCTTTTCTCTTCGTTATCGCTACTGGCCATTTCTTAAAATCTGCTTCTCCTCGGGAGAAAACTCACGGTAGCAGCCGCTTTCGATTTCGCGCTCCCGAGCAAACGGCGGCATCTCGCTCAATCTTTGCAGCGCTTTTTGCATTTCCGGTCGAAGCGGCGCACTAGCTTGCACGATGGCCCGCTCTGGTGTGGCCCGCTCCGTGTTTGAATGTGCGGGGATCGAACCCGCGGTTCGGTAACTGCTCGGCGTCGCGCTCATCCTGTCAACGGAGAGAACCGGCTCACGCGGCGCAACGGCAGCAGCGGCGCTGTTTGTGTAGCTCGTGTTGGGTGCGCCTCCCGGTACCGGTGGTCTCCAGGATCTTGCGGGTCCGTTCTGGTTGGGCAAGGGCAGTGTGCTGGGATTTGCCGGTGGAGGATTGCCGTTCCCGTTGTCAGGATCAGGATTGCCCGTGGGATCGTCCGAAGGACCGTAGTACGGGTAAGAATAATAAGGGCCAGACGGGTAATACCAAGGGCTGTAGTAAGAGCCATACGGATATCCCCATCCCCAACCCCAATACGGCCATCCAAAGCCAACTCCCCAGCCCCATCCATAACCGTATCCTCGGCCCCAATAGCCTCCGCCCCAGCCGTAGCCCCGGCCGCCCCAGCCGTAACCGCGGCCGCCCCAGCCATAACCGCCCCGCCCTCCATAGTAGCCGCCACGATATCCGCCGTAGGAGCGTCCGCCAACGAATGCAGAACGGCTTCCGCCGCTGAAACCTCCACCCCCGTGAAACCCTCCTCCGCCGCCTCCATGAAATCCGCCGCCACCGCCGCCGTGGAATCCTCCTCCCCCACCGTGGCCTCCACGTTGGGCGAGCGCCGACTGCGGCAGCCAACTAAGCGCAATCATCGCAACGAGAACAATAACTACTCGAAATAAGATGGCTTTCTTCATATCGCTACCCTCGGTTCCAAGTCCCTTCGATCCTTATCCCTTCGATCCTTAGATGACAAATTCTGTTCTAAGGGTTTCAAAATGGCATTCTACACCCTTGCCGGTGCCTCAGGTACCGCCGCTCGCGTGCGAAGATTACCTCTTAAGGTCGACGTTCGACTTTAAACTTTTGACTCGACTTGCGTCTCATCTATGAGCTGCCGGCTGTCACCTGTAAGCCCCAACTCTAGCTCACATCGCCGCCGAATCCGAACCTACTCGCTATTCGCTACTCACCACCCACTACTCACTTCCCATTTCCGTCTCACCAAACTACAAAACTCACTCCAACTCCTTCTAGCTCCTCGACTTCCCCGCGTCTCATTCGAATGATACTAGTCAGGTACTATAACTGACTTGACAGTAATAGGGATCAGTGCTACCATTCCCTGTGTTTGCCAGCCAAGACTCGTCCCTGGCCGCTGCGGATCCTCCCCGCTTCTGGAAGTTGGGTTCTCCGCTCTCCTCGTTGAACTGTCAACTTTCAACCTTCAACCTGTCGCCGCTAAGTCCTTTGCCAGCCACTCTTACAGATCGCCTGCAACCAAATGAAAACAAAACAACTTTAAGTCTCGTATTTGCCACTCTTACGAGCCGCGTCAAGGTTAACCCTTTTGTCTGCCACTCTTACAAAAAAACACCCGGGGTGGGGGCCCCTCCTTCGATCCAAAATCGATCAACGCGGTTCGTCAGGCTAGGTCGGCGAGTTTGTTCGTTCGTCTCGTTCAGCTACAATGCTCGTCCGTTTGCTCGCGAGGTGAAGAAGGATGATCGGTCGGCCCAGCGTTCTGGCGAAGCAGCACCGCACGTCTCGAGGCGCGAGTGGTGCCCGCCTCTCTGTCTTTTTCGTGGCGGCCCTTGCCTTCCTGTGCTCCGCGCAGCCCACTCCTGCCCAGCAACGCCGCGAGCGCGAAGCCAACAGCGTCTACGCCGCTCGCCGCGCCAAACTCGCCGCCCAAATCGATTCCCCAATCCTTCTCTGGGGCTTTACTGGCCGCGAAGAATCCTCGCAGGCCTATGTCTTCGCGCAGGAAGAGAACTTCTACTACCTCACCGGCCACAACGAAGAAGCGGCCGGCCTAGTCATCATGCCAGCTGCGCGCAACACCAAAGGCGCCGTCCCGGTCACGTCCTGGGACGGCCCGCAGGAAATCTTATTTCTGCCGCCGAAGAATCCCTCAAAGGAAAAATGGAACGGCCTCCGCATGTCGCCGTCCGATCCAGGTATCCAGTCCCGCACCGGTTTCGCTTCAGTGCAACCATTCCCAGAAATGCGCGCCACTCTCGAAAAGCTCGCGAAACTCTATCCGACCATCTACACAATCCTCCCCTACGAAAAAGAAAATGGCGGCTATCCCCACGAAAAGGAGGTTGTGGATTGGATTCACACTTCCGTCCCGCAAACCAAGCTAGGAGATATTCGCCCGCACATCGAGGCTCTGCGCCAAATCAAATCGCCCGGCGAAATCGCTTTCCTTACGCAAGCTATCGAGCTTTCGGTGGACGCGCAACTCGCCGCCATGCGCATGATGCGTCCCGGCCTCCACGAATATGAGATTGCCGCCAAGATGGTCGAAGTTCACGCCAAGGGCGGCTCGGAAGCGGAGGGCTATGCCCCCATCGTTGGCGCCGGCCCCAACTCCACCGCGCTGCACTACGACAAGCTCGCCCGCAAAATCGAAGACGGCGACATCGTCGTCCTCGATGTCGGCGCGAAATTCTCCGGCTACTCCGCCGACATCACGCGCACGCTTCCCGCGAACGGCAAGTTCACGCGGCGCCAGCGCGAAATTTATGAAATTGTTCTTGGTGCGCAAAACGCCGCTCTGGCAGCGATCAAACCGGGCATGGACTTTTGCCAAAAAGGCTCGAAGAGCGTCTACAAGGTTGCCTACGATTACATCAATTCCCACGGCAAAGATCTTCACGGCAAATCACTGGGCCAATATTTCATTCACGGTCTCGGGCACCACATCGGCCTCGACGTCCACGATCCTGGCGAATACTGCAAAACCCTCGAACCCGGCATGGTCATCACCGTCGAACCCGGAATTTACATCCCCGAAGAAAATCTCGGCGTGCGCATCGAAGACGACATCCTCATCACCGAAACCGGCTACAAATTTCTGAGCGAGCGCCTCCCCCGCAACCCCGATGAAATCGAAAAAATCATGGCCGAAGCCGCCGCCCAGCGCGCCAAAGACGCCAAGAAGGGCAACGATTAAAGGCAATGTGCGCGATAGTCCGAAAGAACGGCAAATCTCTTGCCGTTTCACTCCTTTCAGCGGAGAATAAAACCTATGAAGCGCAAAGAAAAACCTCTGTCCATGGACGAAGCCGTCGAGAAGCTCGCGGCGTTCCTGGAGCCGGTGTGGTCGAAATTCACTCCGGAAGAAAAAGTCGAAAGACTGCGCAAGACCAAACAATTCATTTCCTCCGTGAAGAGGAAAGAGCGCGCCAAAGCTTCAAAATCTTCTCGAGTTCGTCCGGGTCGTCGCCGCGCCCTAGCAGGTCGATAGCTGCGATCACGTCAGCTTCTCTCGTAAGCCCGAGGATAATTCGCATTGTTTCCAGTCGCTCCCTTTTTATCTTCCGGGCTTCGGCGCTGATCGGTCGTTTCCCTCGCCGAGAGTCTTCGGCCATCACGTCGCGGATATCATCGTCTTTGTGCCGTTTGCCATGTTCAAAGCTCGCAACGATAACGACTTCTTACTCACAATGCAACTGACTTCACTGGTTAATGCAGGTCTGCGATTGACCGGAAAGAATGCGCCCGCTTATACTGTTAATTCGCGTTGGGCGCGAAATTTTGCCCGGCGTGCCTCGAGTCATTCCGCGTGCACCGCATCGCAGAGCGGGCTGCCTGCAGGAATTTCCGAAATTTGCAATCGTTCAGGGAGCTTATGAGCAGCGTCAAAGCCACACAACTCCGCCCCGGCATGGTCATCCAGCACGAGGGCCAGCTTTTCACCGTTTTCAGCGTCGATCACCGCACGCCCGGCAACAAGCGCGGCTCGATGCAAACGCGCATGAAAAATCTCCGCAGCGGCGTCATGATTGATTACCGGTTCCGCGCCGAAGAATTCGTCGACCGCGCGATTCTCGATGAAGTGGAATTCGAGTACCTCTACAACGAGGGCGACGAATTTCACTTCATGAACACGCAAACCTACGAACAGATGCAGATGACCCGCGAAGAGCTCGGCGAAACGGTGTACTATCTCATTCCGAACACGACGGTGAAGATCGAATTCTTCGAGGAAAAGCCGATCGGCGTCGACCTGCCGGACACCATGGAATTGAAGGTGCTCGATACCGAACCGACGCTGCAAAAAGCCACCGCCAGCGCGGTCATGAAGCCGGCGACGCTCGAGACAGGCTTGGTCATTCAAGTGCCGCCGTTCGTCAATTCCGGCGACCGAGTGAAAGTGGATACCACGGAAGCGCGGTACGTTCAGCGCGTAGAGTAGTTTTTGGGTTTTAGATTTTACTTTATTGATTTTCCGCCCCCGCAGCTAATTTTCGCGCGAGCGAAAATTAGAAGAGGCGAAAGAGCCCCGGGCAAACCGGGGCTCTTCGTATTTTGAAATCAAATCGTGCTGTTTCGTGAACGAGGATACTAGGCGTTGTTGGCGGCGGATTTTTCGCCCGCGGGATGAGACCCGTAAACCCGGTCAAAGATCGCATCGACATAGCGAAGTTGCCGCTGCAGATCAAATGTGTGCGCAAGGGCCTTCACGTCCAAAAATTTCGTAATCCTCGCGTCATTGGCCACGCGCTCCTGGAAACTCGATTCCGTTTCCCACGCGGCCATGGCATTTTCTTGCACGGCCTTATACGCGTCGTCGCGCGGCATGCCTTTCTCCACCAGGTCTTGCAGGAGTTGACCGGAGTACACCAACCCGTGCGTGGATTCAAGGTTGCGCAACATGCGCTCGGGGAAAACGCGCATATCGGCAATGATGGTCGTCATCTTCGCAAGCATGTAGTCAATCAGGATTGTCGAGTCCGGCAGAATGATGCGCTCAACCGAACTGTGCGAAATATCGCGCTCGTGCCACAGGGCCACGTTTTCAAAGGCGGCCATCATGTTCGAACGCACCAGACGCGCCAGCCCGCAAATTTGCTCGCACGTAACGGGATTGCGTTTGTGCGGCATGGCGGAGCTGCCGCGCTGCTCGCCACTGAAGGGCTCTTCGGCTTCGCGCACCTCGGTGCGTTGCAAATGCCGAATCTCAAGCGCGATGGTTTCTAGCGACGCAGCGATGAGCGCAAGCGCGCTGAGATATTGCGCGTGCCGATCGCGTTGAATGACCTGCGAAGCGACCGGCGCAACACTCAGCCCGAGCTTTTTACAGATGCGTTCCTCCATCTCCGGGCCGAGATGCGAAGCGTTGCCGACCGCGCCAGAAATTTTTCCGACAGCCATCTGCGCGGCGGCGGCGCGGAACCGGCCGATGTTGCGCTGGTTTTCCGAAAACCAGTTGGCAATTTTTAGCCCAAATGTAATCGGCTCCGCATGCACGCCATGAGTGCGGCCAATTTGGGGCGTGTTGCGAAACTGATGCGCGCGCAGGTCGAGCACTTCTCCGAACAGAACAAGAGCCCTCTCGATGATGTGGGAAGCGTCGCGAATCTGCAGCGCCTGAGCGGTGTCGACGACGTCGTTCGAGGTCAGGCCATAGTGCAACCATCGCGCGGCGGCAGGGTCGCCGATGGATTCGCCCACATTCATCGTGAACGCAATAACGTCGTGCTTTACGCGGGCTTCAAGTTCGTGAATGCGCGGAACGTCCACTTTGGCGCGCGCACGAATTGTCGCGGCAGCGTCCTTTGGCACAAGGCCAGCTTCAGCAAGCGTCTCCGTGGCGGCCAGCTCGACGTCAAGCCACTTCGCGAAGCGATTCGCGTCGCTCCAGACTTGGCCCATTTCCTTGCGGGTATAACGTGGAATCAAACCGTCTCTCCTTGGGCGCTACTCGAATCTCGCCCGGTCAGACTTTCCAAGGACGTGGCAGATACAGGGATCGGGTATGGGCGGTGCGCTTTCGACTCCATCATACCGTAAGTTGCTGAGCCAAAGCGTCTGCAGGGAAGCCAGAGGCAGCATCCGATTGAGATCGAACGTTCTGGGATATAGATGGTCTATATGGTAGGGTATAGGCGCTCTATAGCCATACTGCCAGAGGAGAAATGCGTGCCGTATCAAAACCGGATGGAACTTCTGCAAGGGACGCTGGACCTCCTGATTCTGCAGACACTGGTGTGGGGCCCGCGGCACGGATACGGCATTGCCCAGGCCATTCGCGCGAACTCGGGCGAGCTGCTTCAAGTTGATGCCGGGTCGCTCTACCCGGCTCTGCACCGGCTCGAAAAGAAAAAATGGATAGGCGCGGAATGGAAAGTTTCGGAAAACAAGCAGGACGTGAAGGTCTACAAGCTGACGCCGGCAGGCAGGAAGCGCCTAACGCAAGAACGCACGCGGTGGGAACAGATCACGGACGCGATCGCCGGAGTGCTGAATCCGGCGAAGAAGGAGAGCCAGCCATGAAGCACTGGTGGAACTGGCGCAAGCGAAGCGACGAGTTGGAAAAAGAAATCCAGCACCATTTGCAAATGGCGGAAACGGAACGCATCGAGAGAGGAGCATCGCAGAGCGAAGCGCAGGCCGGAGCGCGACGAGAATTCGGCAATGTGGGTCTGGCAAAAGAGCTTACGCGGGACGCGTGGGGCTGGCGCTGGCTGGACGAGCTCTTCGCGGACGCGCGTTTTGGTTTGCGGATGCTCGTCAAGAGTCCTGGATTCACGGCCGTGGCGATTCTGACGCTCGCGTTAGGGATTGGGGTCAACACCGCAGCGTTTACAGCTTACAAAGCATTTCTGGACCGGTCGCTAGACGCTCGCGATTCTAGCGAAATGGTTAACCTTGCCCTGATCCTCCATTCGGGCGCTGCCGATTCTTATTTCAGTTATCCCGATTACGAAACTTATCGGGATCGCCTTCATTCCTTCAGCGGCCTAATCGCCGATAGCGGAAATGAGTTCCTAACCCTCTCTGACGCTGGTAACAGCGAGAGTCGGCGGTCTTCGGCGGATGGCTCGCTGGCGGGAAAATTGGGGCTGCTTCCTTCAAACATCAGCGATAAGGAATTCGCCAGCACGATGGTTGTTTCCGAGAATTACTTCTCGGTTCTCGGGGTCCTTCCTCTGCGCGGTCGAACCTTCGGAGAGATTTCCGAGCTGGCCGCCTCTCCCACAGTTCTCATCAGCGAAAACTATTGGCAGAAGAGGTTTGCGGGGGATCCCGCGCTGCTGGGCAAATCCATTCGGCTGAATGGCGTTGCTTTTACCGTGATCGGGATTACGCCTCGCAACTTCGTTGGCACACACCTAGCCGTACCCGATTTCTGGCTGCCGCTCAGCCTTTCGCCGCTGCTCCATCCGGCCGGCGGTGCACTACGCGACCGCGAAAACCTGTGCTGCCGGGTGCATGGCCGCCTGGCTCCCGGCGTCAGTATCGATCAGGCGCGGGCGGAGATGACCGTGCTTGCCGGCCAACTTAGCGCCCTGCACGATCCGCACTCCGAATGGGGAAAACCTGCGACGGCATTGATCTGGCCGGGGTCCCCGTTTCCCCTTCCGCCCGAGCGGTTGTCAGGCGGATTGAAGTACGCAGTTCTGCTGGTCATGGTCGCTGTCGGCATGGTGCTGGTCATCGCCTGCGCTAATGTGGCCAGCCTGCAATTGGCCCGCGCCGCATCGCGCCAGAATGAACTGCGCATGCGCCTCTCGCTAGGAGCCAGCCGGTTTCGTCTTGTCCGCCAGCTGCTGACCGAAAGCGCACTGCTGGGCATGCTTTCGGGCGTCGTCGCACTGATGTTGAGCTGGACCTTTATGAAGGGATTGGCGACCGTGGCCGCCGGAGCCCTCCCCGCGCAGTACGGCACGCTGATTTTCCGCGTGAGTCCGGATCCCGGAATCTTTGCTTACGTCTTTACGATTTCTCTTGCTGCCGGCATCCTGTTCGGACTCGCCCCTGCGCTCGAAAGCTCGCGCTCCGCGCTCTCCGCTGCACTCAAGGCCAACGCGGGGACTTCGCCCATGCGCAGCCGCCGGCTCCGCGGCACCTTTATCGCCGCCCAGGTGGCCGTCGCTTTGGCGCTGATGATCGCGGGAAGTATGTTGATTCGCAGTTGCATTCGAGCGCTGAAGGTAGATACGGGGTACGACATCAAACGTGTTGTCAATTTGACGGTCCAATTTCCCGAAGACCCGAAATACAACGCCGAGCGCGAGAGCGCCCTGGTCCGCGAGCTTCGCACACGCCTAGCCGACCTACCGGATGTGGCCGCGGTCACCAGTGCTTCACCACCAGTGTATGGCTACCGAAGAGCGGCGGTCTCGCTCAACGGGGAGACGCCCTCAGCTCAAAATACGAGGACCGTTCTTTGCTTTAGCTACGTGCAGGCAAGCTACTTCGAGACGCTCGGCATCCCCTTGCTCCTGGGCCGCAACTTTCAAATCCAAGCTGGACAGCCTGAGCTTTCCGTCATCCTCAGCGAATCGGCCGCGAAGAAGTTGTGGCCCGACGAGAACCCCGTCGGTCGCAGTCTGCGTTTGGGAACGGATGGACAGTTCCACCGGAAGGACGAAGCTCTTCCCGACGGCCCGACTTACCAGGTTATCGGCGTCGCAGGCGATACGCGCGGCTCTACGTTCGACGGCAGCGACGCCGAGTTGGTCTACGTGCCGCTGGCCGACGACCGCCCCCAAGACTACTCGATTCTCGTTCGCACGTGGTCCGACCCGGAGCGGTTCCCGCATGAGGTACGCGCGGTGATCTCCTCCATTGATCCCGACTTGACCGCCGAGTCTCACACGCTCTCGGAGCTGCTACGCATGACGGCGACTTTTTTTCTCCCCGCCCTTGCGGCCGTTATTGCTACGCCGGTAGGCCTGATCGGGCTCTTCCTGGCCTTGATGGGTATCTACGGCACGGTCAGCTATATCGTCGTGCTCCGCACGCGCGAAGTCGGCATCCGCATGGCACTCGGCGCGAAAAAACGCGACGTCGTTGGACTCATGCTGCGCGAAATCACGCGGCCCGTGCTTGCCGGATTGTTCGTCGGAATGTTTCTCGCTGCGGGAGCTTCTTACCTACTGCGCGGGGCGCTTTATGGGCTCAACACTGTCGATGGCATCACCTTTGTGAGCGTCTCCGCCATGTTTCTGGCCATTGCGCTGTTCGCCGCCTGGCTGCCGTCGCGGCAGGCCGCGCGAGTCGATCCCGTGGTAGCGCTGAGATATGAGTGAGCAAAAGGGCGAAGTAAGAAAGTACTGAAGTAAAGAGGCAACCACGGCGAGTTTCAGAGCGTTCGAGCTGCCCGCTTGGCAGTGACAACCCGTACGAGAAACGAGACTGTTTGGTTTCGAAATAGTTGATGCTCGGGCTGGCGCCTTGCCAGCCCTATGATATTGCCGCACTTACGGCCTACCTTATAAAGTAGGCTCGGAACTGTCCGAATTCGGACATCCCTACCTAACCGCAAAGCCTGATTCCTGTCTAATGATTCGGATGAGCGAAAGCGCCGGTAGCACCCAAGACCGCGAGGCACTCCAGAGCGCGGCCCGAGAAAGCGATGCCATCGCCGTGGAGCGCACGCTCGCGGGCGAGCGCGATGCTTTCCGAGTGCTGGTCGAACGCCACAGCCAGCAGCTTTTTCTCCTGGCTTACCGCATGACGGGAAACGAGCACGACGCCGAGGAAGTGGTTCAAGAGGCTTTCTTGCGCGCTTACCGGAACCTCGGCCAATTTGGTTCGCGCGCGAATTTCGGCACTTGGGCTTATCGCATTGCCGCAAACTACGCGATCGACCGCATGCGCCAAAAACGCACCGAGGACGCGCGGCGCCAAACGCCGAGCGCCTTGGCGGAAGAGCAAGAGCAGGATCCGTTGGACCTGGTGGCCGACGAGAGGCCGACCCCGGACAGGCTCGCAGGCAACACCGAGCTGAGGAAAAAGATGGAAGAAGCGCTGAAGGAGTTGAGCTCTTCGGAACGAACGGCTTTCGTGATGCGCCATTGGGAAGGCTGCGCGATCGAAGAGATCGCCACTGTGCTGAAATCAACGACGAGCGCGGCGAAGAATACGGTTTTTCGATCGGTACAGAAATTACGGCGGGCTTTGGAACCGTACGTAGGAGCGCGAGGCGCGCTGCAAGCGAAAGCAGCAGGAGCGGCCACGGAGCCCAGAGGAACAGAACTATGAAACACCTGACAGAAGAAGAACTGATTGCATATCGTGAGGGGGAGCCTACGCAACGCGAAGCTATTGCCGAGCATTTGACGAGCTGCACCACCTGCCGCACCGAACTCGACCGCATCGAAGCAGTGCTGGATGCGCTGGACAATCTCCCCATCCCCGAGCGAGGCCCGGAATACGGGCGAGCGGTGTGGCAACAAATCGCACCGCGGCTGCCAGAAAGAGCCGGACGCGGATGGCGCGCGTGGATCGAGCCGCGCCGTTGGGTAGCCATCGGAGCAATGGCGGCCATGGTGATTGCCGCGTTCGTTGCGGGTCGTTGGACAAAGAAACCTGACGCCGGAACTCCGGCCGCCAGCGTGGCGCAGGTTCGGGAACGCGTGCTTGTTGTGGCGGTCGGCGACCACTTGGGCAAATCAGAAATGGTTTTGATGGAGCTGGCAAACGCAGCGCCGCCAACCTCGGGGCCAAAGCAAATCAATATCGCTGCGGAGCAGCAACGAGCGGAAGACTTGCTGGACGCCAACCGCTTGTATCGTGAAACGGCGCAACAGAATGGCGATGCGGCCTTGGCGGACGTTCTGGGTGACCTCGAGCGCGTGCTGATGGACGTGGCGCACAGCCCGCAGGAAATTACGCCGGCGAAACTGGAATCGCTGCAGAAGCGCATCGAAGCGCACGGCATTTTGTTCAAAGTTCGAGTGGTCGGCAAGGAATTGCAAGAAAAGCAGAATTCCACAAACTCCGCGCCGACGGCGACGGAATCGAAAGCAAGAGAGAGGAACAAGGCATGAGCATCGGACAACGGACAAGCAGAGCAGCGCAAATCGGGATGATCGCGGCGGCACTACTGATCGCGCCATGGATGGCGAAGCCCGCGGCGGCCCGCGGCGCTGCGACGGCCGCGGAATCCTGGCAAGAACAGAGCAGCGCGGACCGTGAGCAGGAAGCCCGCGATCGGGAACAAGAGAAACGCGACCGCGAGCAAGAAGCACGCGACCGGGAACAGGAAAAGCGCGACCGTGAGCAGGAGCGTCTGGAACGCCTCGACGAGCTCTACAGCGACGGCCGCGAAGCTCTGGACGAGGATCGCTATGACCGCGCCGCCGAGAAGTTCAGCGAGCTTGCTTCGTTGAATGGGCCTCAGACCGATGCGGCGATGTATTGGAAGGCGTACGCAGAAAACAAGCTGGGCAAAAGAGACTCCGCGCTGGCAACAATCGCCGATCTGGAGAAGAAATATGCGCAAAGCCGGTGGATAAAAGACGCAAAAGCACTGGAAATCGAGGTACGGCAATCCACCGGGCATCCTTCGAACCCCGACAATCAGAGCGATGAAGATCTGAAGATGTATGCGTTGCAAGGAATCATGAACGGAAATCCTGAAAAAGGAGTGCCCGTGATGGAAGGAATATTGAATGGCACGGGAAGCCCCAAACTGAAATCCAAAGCGCTTTTTCTGCTCGCACAAAACGGCTCTTCGCAAGCGCGCGATGTTCTGGCAAAAATCGCCAGAGGCCAGAGCAATCCGGACCTGCAACGAAAGGCCGTCGAATATCTCGGTTTGTTCGGCGGACAACAGTCGCGGCAAGCACTTGCTGAGGTTTATTCCTCAACAAGCGATCCGTCGATCAAGCGCGCCATTCTTCGCAGCTACATGGTCGGCGGCGACAAGGAACATTTGTTTGCAGCCGCCAAGAGCGAAAAAGATGCATCGCTGCGCGCCGAAGCGATCCGCCAGCTTGGAATTGTTCACGCGCCGGAAGAATTGCGCCAGCTTTATGCGGCCGAGACTACGCCTGAAGTGAAGAAGGACATCCTGCAGGCGTTCTTTCTCTCCGGCGATGCGAAATTCCTGGCGGAAGCAGCGCAGGGTGAAAAGGACCCGGAAATTCGCCGCACGGCGATTCGCAATCTCGGACTGGTTGGTTCGGAAGATGCAAAACAGGCTCTGCTCGCGATCTACGCCAAGGAAACCAACCGCGAGAACAAGGAAGCCGTACTCAACGCACTCTTCATCCAAGGAAATGCGCACGCGCTTGTGACGATCGCGCGAGGCGAAAAAGATCCGGAGTTGAAGAAGACTGCGGTTTCGAAGCTTGCGCTGATGAATTCGAAAGAAGGCAACGATTATTTGATGGAGATTTTGCAAAAGTGAGCGGGAAGAGAGTGGCGAATAGTGAGTAGAGAGTAGTGGCTCGACTGGTGAGTGCTCGATTGAAGGGAACATTGTGGTGAGGTGAATATGAAAGCCTGGCTAAAGATTGTGACGGCGATGTTGATTCTGGGCCTTGGGATTATCACGGGCGGGGCCTTACGTGCCAGCTCAGGGCAAGCAAGCCCCGCCTCTGCAGCGGCGGCGGAAACGCCGCAGGTGATCAATGCCAAAATCGAGACGCGAATGGTGAACGTTTCTCTGGCGGAGACTCTTCGCGGAATCGAGGCACAAGCGGACAGGCCTGAGTGGGTCGGCTACAGCGTCGCGGAGATTGCGGGCGACCGCACGGTGTGCTGCGGAAACTTCAACGAAAGCTACGGCGGCTGCGGAACGTGCCGGCTCGAAAAAGAAAACGGCATGACGAGCACGACTTCGCAAAAAGGTGGAGAAACCGGAACCGTGCAGCTCGAAGGATCGCGCCAACTTGTCGTACTTTTCCGGCTGGAAGGTAAGCAAGTCATGCGCATTCGCGAAGCTTCGGAGAATTGCACGCTGGACGCTGGCGGACTGCCGTTTATCTGGTTGACTGGTGTGAAGGCGACAGAAAGCGTCGCGCTGCTCGCAGACTTCGTACACAAGGCAACGTTCGAAGGTCACGGCCAACACGAAATTGGCCAGGGTGCGTTATCCGCAATTGCGCTGCATGCCGATGCGTCGGCCGACCGCGCGTTCGAATCGTTCGTCGCCGTGGATCAGCCGGAGCAACTGCGCAAGCATGCGTCCTTCTGGTTAGGAGCTGCGCGCGGAAAATCCGGCGAAGTGCTGCTGCAGAAAATGGCTAAGAGCGATCCTAGTCCCGAAGTGCGCTCGCAGGTAGCGTTCGCCCTTTCCGTGAGCCACGAACCGGAAGCGCTGAACGAAATGATCCGCATGGCCAAAGACGACGAGAGCACGCATGTGCGCGGGCAAGCGCTCTTCTGGCTGGCCCAAAAAGCAGGACAAAAAGCCATGGGCGCCATCACTGGCGCGATCGAGAATGATCCCGATACCGAAGTAAAAAAGAAAGCCGTCTTTGCGCTAAGCCAAATGCCGAAAGAAGAAGGCGTCCCAAAACTTATCGAAGTGGCCAAGACGAACCGCAACCCCGAAGTGCGCAAGCAAGCCATGTTCTGGCTGGGCCAATCCAACGATCCGCGCGCACTGGATTTTTTCGAGCAGGTGCTGTCGCGCTAGGAAACACTAGCGGAGAAGATCTTCAAGCTGGATCCGGGAGTCTGTCTTGGCGTCGCGGTATTTGACGATGACGGCGCATTGCAGGCTCAGGCCGTGTTTGGCGCCGACGGGATGCGTCACGGCGCGCGAGCCGGGAACGACGATAGCTTCCGCGGGAATCACTAGCGGCAAGGATTCACCAGCTGAAGTTTCGCTGGCAGTGTACACCGCGTCGCGCACGAGATCGTAGACTGGAATGGAGCGATTAAGAATCGTGCCGGTACCGAGAACCGCGCGATGTTTCACAACGGTTCCTTCGTAGACGCCGGAGTTCCCTCCCACAAGCACTTCGTCCTCAATGATCACGGGCATTGCGCCAACCGGTTCGAGCACACCGCCGATCTGCGAGCCGGCGGAAATATGACAGTTGCGTCCGATTTGCGCACAACTACCAACCAGCGCATGCGAATCGATCATCGTGCCATCGCCGACGTACGCGCCAACATTTACGAACATCGGCGGCATGCAAACAACGCCGCGACCGATGTACGCGCCATCGCGAATGCTGGAGCCGCCGGGCACGATGCGGATGCCGTCCGCGGCCGTGATGGCGCGAACAGGATACGTGGACTTATCAATGAAGGGCTGGCGCGCAGGGTCGACGGACATGTCAACGACCGTGCCCATGCGAAACCCGAGCAGGATTCCTTTTTTCACCCACGCGTTGACGCGCCAGCCTGTGGGCGAGGCAGCATCCGGCTCCGCCGCGCGGACTTCGCCGCGATTTACGGCGTCCTTGAATTCGCGGAAGAGCCGGAAGTGTTCTTCGTTGTATTGAGCCGGAGGCTCGTCAAACAATCGCTCAATTTGCTGTGGCTGCATGCACTCTCTCAAGCGACTGCGCGGCGGTCTCGTGCGGGGACGCAACCGAGCCGAGCAACTCGAGCGATTCCAGGGCGGCGCGAATGCGCGCTTCGTTTTCCGCTTTCGGCGCGACGAGCGGGAGACGCCACACCGCTTCAAGCAAACCCATTTGGGCCATGGCCGCCTTCACCGGAATGGGATTCGACTCAACGAAGTTTACCTCCATCAGCGGGTGCACGCGGCGGTGAATTTCGCGCGCGGCCGGAAAATCGCCGTCCAGAGCCAGCCGCGTGAGCCGCGCCATGTCCGCAGGAATTTCGTTCGAGATGACGGAAATAACTCCGCGTCCGCCAAGCGCGATGAGCGGCAGCGTGATAGCGTCGTCGCCGCTTAGCACGACGAAATCGTCAGGAACGGCATTCAGGATGGCAGCCATCTGCGAAATATTTCCTGAGGCTTCCTTGATCCCAACGATGTTCTGGATCGCCGAGAGCCGGCGCACGGTCGCCGACTCAACATTCACGCCCGTGCGGCCTGGTACGCTATACACAACGATGGGGAGCGTAATCGCTTCGGCGATCGCTTTGTAGTGCTGATAGAGGCCTTCTTGCGTCGGCTTGTTGTAGTACGGCGTGACGGAAAGAATTCCGTCCGCGCCGACCGCGGCGAGTTCGCGCGCGAGGGCGATGACTTCGGCGGTGTTGTAGCCGCCTGCGCCAGCGAGAACCGGTACCCGCCCCTTCGCCAGTTCCACGGCGATCTCGACGACGCGCAGATGCTCTTCGTGCGTGAGCGTGGGGCTTTCGCCTGTCGTGCCGCACGGGACGAGGAAGTCAATTCCCGCATCGATCTGGCGCTTGATCAGCGCGCGGAGCGTTGGTTCATCGAGCGAACCATCGCGGCGAAATGGAGTGACGAGTGCAGTGCCTGTACCGGTAAACATGGTGTTTCTCCTTCTTTGGTTAAACGTCGTGCTGCCAAAATCCAGATGGCGGCCTAAAGGCCGCCGCTACGAAGATCCTTCAACCCAATTCAGCGAGGATCTCCTTAAACTCGTAGAATCCTTTTTTGCCTGCGATCCAGCGCGCTGCCTGCAGTGTGCCGCGCGCGAAGCCTTCGCGGCTGTGCGCCGTGTGGCGCAGCGTGATGGTGTCCGCGGCGGAGTCGAAACCGATTTCGTGCGTGCCGGGAATCGTGCCGGCGCGGTTCGAGCTGAGGCTTACGGGCCGCGTGTAACCGGCGTCGCGCATTTCCTCGGCAAGTTTTTTGAGCGTGCCCGAAGGCGCATCTTTTTTTGCGGAGTGGTGAATCTCCCAGCCCCAGGCTTCGTATTCCGGGTGCATGGCAAAGAGAGCAGCGGCGTGTGCAACAGTTTGCAAAAAAAGATTCACGCCCACGGAAAAATTCGCAGCCCACACGAGCCCGGTCTTTGCGTGGACGACAGCTTCGCTCATAGCGGGAAGTTGCTCGAACCAACCGGTCGTGCCAACGACGGAGTTGACGCCGAGGGCCGCGAGACGGCGGATATTTACAGGAGCTGCTACGGGTGTGGTGAATTCCACGGCGACATCAATGCCCCGCAGCGTTTCGTGTGACAAGCCCTGTCCCCCAGGGTTGTCACCGCCAGAGAATTTCGCGCGCACGTCGAAGCCATATTCCGGCGCAAGCCGCTCGATGAGCTTGCCCATTTTTCCGTAGCCGACGATGGCGAGGCCCTGACTCATGCTTGCGCGCCTCCCGTGGCGAGAAGTTGCTTCACCATGCGCGCGTAAATATCAACCGCATCGGAAAGTTGTTTCTTCGGGATGCGCTCTTCGGCGGTGTGCGCCAAATGAATGCTCCCGGGGCCGATCAGGAAAGGCTGGCCCCACGCGCCGTCGAATGTGGGAATGTCCGTGGCGAAGGCCACGACCGTCGTGGGAAGACTGTCGAACGCTGAAAGACGCATCGCCGGGGTGTGCAAGACTTCACGGGCTTCGGCGCGTCCTACAACGGCAGTAAGTACCGCTAGGCGAATTTCCGCCGGATCGCCCACGGTGCGAAACATGATTTCCGCTTGCGCGTGGTCGGCAACCACATTCGGCGCGCGTCCGCCCGCGATCGTGCCGATATTGAGAGTGCTCTGTCCGAGAAGCGGATCTTCCGGCAGCGGGATGGAGCGAATGGCCCGCAAGGTATCGAGCAGCGAATGAATCGCGGAGTGGCCCAGCTCGGGATAAGCGGAGTGCGCGAGTTTCCCGTGCGCCGTGATTTCGTAGCGCAGCACTCCTTTTGTCCCGAGAGCGAGTTGATTTTCGGTGGGCTCGCCGTTAATCAGAAATCGCGCGCCGCGCGGATTGGCGGCGGCGACTTTCGCTCCTGCGCTGTTGCGCTCTTCACCAACGACGAAGAGAAGTCCGAAATTTCTTGTTCCCGAGCCGAGAAGTTTTTCTGCGGCCGCAATCATCGCGGCGATGATGCCTTTCGCGTCGCAGGAACCACGGCCCCAAATGAATTCGGCGTCTTCAAGAGATGGAAAAAAAGGCGGCACGGTGTCCATGTGCGTCGAAAGCGTAACGATGGGCTCGCCCCACCACGCAAATATGTTGTCGCGATTCGGCTCGACCGCGATTCGTTCGAGGCGGCCGGAAGTGCGCGCAGCAAGAAACGACAGTTGTGCGAACAAGAAGTCCGCCACGTTTTGCTCACGATTAGTCGTCGACTCAATATCGACGAGCGCGCGCGTAAGTTCGAAAAGATTCATGCGGACCGATTATTTCTGGATGGAGGGAAACGAAAGGAAGGAACCGCGACAAAAGTACTCGAGGCTGCTGCCTCTCGATAGCGCTCCATCCGGTTTTAGCACTAGCGGCAATGCCGCCATCTAAACGGATGACAGTGGACAGGCCTTAGACCTGTTCCCCAACCTCAGCGGCAACAGCTACCGCTGCGATTTCGGCGGAGTACAACAACCTGGCCCCTTTTGCCGCGGTGTCCGAAGCTGATCGGAATTGCTCACCGGGCTACTCATAGCCTCCGCACCTCTACCAAGAACAATTTAAGTTTAGAGGACCGCCGGAGAAAAAGCGAGTGGAATTTGAAAAGCCTAAAGTTCGAGCGGCTTGAGGGGACGGTCTTGCGTGGCGATCATCAGTTCGCCGTGAAACGCGCATTCGGGGGGGCGGCGATTGAGGGCCTCTTCCGCGGAAAGGCGCGCGAGATCCGGATTGTTATTTTCCAGCGAGAGATGCGCGAGGATAAGGTAGCGCGCCCGCGCATCAAAACCTTCCGGGTCGGACAGGTACTCGCTTACCGCGTGATTCGAGAGATGGCCGGTGCGAGAGAGGACGCGCTGCTTGACGACCCACGGGTACGGGCCGACCTTGAGCATATCCAGGTCGTGATTCGATTCGAGCAGTAAACAATCGGCGTCGCGCAGATGTACCTTCACAAGCTCGGGCATGTATCCAAGATCGGTGACGAGCGCCATCTTCGTGCCATTGTTGCGAAACGTGAAGCCGATCGGATCGGCAGCGTCGTGCGGAATTTGAAACGCATGGACATCAATATCGCCGATGGTGAAGTGCTGGCCGGTTTGAATGGTTTCCACGCCACGCAAGCGCTTCGCGAGCCGATCGGGCAGCGCGCGGTTCAGCGCGTCCATCGTCTGTTCGGTGACGTAAAGCGGCGCCTTCCAAAGGCCCAGCATTTGCGGAAGACCGTTGCAGTGATCGAAGTGCTCGTGAGTGATGAGGATGCCGTCGATGTGGTCGATATTAAGTTCGACGGCTGCAAGCCGCGCAAGCGTTTCGCGTTTGCCGAGGCCGCAGTCCACGAGGAGTCGGGTGCGCTGCGTCTCGAGCAGGGTGATGTTGCCCGAGCTGCCTGACGCCAGAATGGAAACCCGCAAGCCGATCGCTTTGCCCTCGATTGCACTACAAAATATCACACAAACGAATTTTCAGAATGATGGCATTTCGATTCCCGCCCGTCAACGCGAAAAGAGAGATTAGAATGTTCGTACCATGACGGTTACAAACAACTTGCGTTCTGCAACCGCACCGAGGTCGGTGCAGGAGCGAGTCTTAAGCGACGGATTCGCTATCGTTCCTAATGCCCTTCCTGAACGCGAAGTGGCTAACCTGTTGACAGTGCTTGGACAGTCTGAACTTCCGCGCAGCAGGGCCGGGATTCGCCATGCGATGAGAAATGAGATCGTCGCCGCGGTTGCGCGCGATTCGCGATTGGCAGCCTTGGCCCAAGAGATTCTCGGAAATAGTGCAATTCCCTTCCGCGCGACACTGTTCGATAAGTCGCCCATGTCAAACTGGCTGGTCGTGTGGCATCAAGACACTGCATTGCCGCTGCGAGAACGCCGCGAAGTTCCGGGATGGGGACCTTGGTCGATTAAAGACGGTGTGAACTATGCGCACGCTCCCGGAAGCGCGCTTGAACAGGTCTTGGCGTTGCGGCTGCATCTTGACGACTCCGTCGCCGAAAACGGACCGCTGCGCGTGCTCCCAGGAACGCATACGCTCGGCGTTTTGAGCGACGACGCGCTTCACGAACTCTCGACACAAATTGCAGCCGTCGATTGCCTCGTGCCGCGAGGTGGAATTCTCGTCATGCGGCCACTGGTGGTACACGCCTCCTCGAAATCGCAATCAAACGCTCCGCGGCGCGTACTGCACATCGAATACTCAAGCTCTCTTGGCGTTGAGGATGGACTTACACTGGCATTAGCGTAGGAGGAACCGAACATGTCTCGTCATTGGGCCTTTCTAACGCTCGCCTTCCTTCTCTTGCCCTCCTCTCGCGGGGCGACGAAAACTCCCACGACAAAGAATACGTTTGCCATAAAGGTCGATCCATCGGTAAAACTCGAGGAATTGCAGGTGCGGTACTTCATGACTGGAGACTTTGGTGGTCTTGGTGGCTTTCAAGTTGAACAGAGTGGTGATCACAGAATCATAATTCACACCGAGGAAAAAGGCATGGCGGCGAAGACTCTAAAAATTGCATTCTATGCGCCCCACTGTCAGATCCAAACTACCAGCGTTGATGACTTATCCGAGAGCTCGCGCGAGGGTAAATTCAACTGCACTCCTCTTGGCGATATCAAGCTTCAAGGCAAGTTTTCTCGCGGCCCCACGACTCCAGATCGAAAGATCGAAGTGCAAATTCTATATCTCGGGTACTGGGGACACAGGTTCTTTGGAATTACAGACGGAAGCGTCTTGTCGTTCGATGTCGCAAGATTCCCAGTCGAGCAGGATGGATCGTTTCAAATGTTCTTGCCCAATTTTTCTGAAAGTGACGGTTTGCCACCGCTCAGGGAGGACGCTTGCTTCTCGGTTCTTGTGAGAGACGCTAATTCAGGCTATGTCTTGGCAGAGTTGAAACCTCCAGCTCCACTTTCTTGGGACGGGAACCTAAAAATCCTCCCAAGTTACCCGCGACGAATCGACTTCGATGCTGACTGGAGCGCATCGAATTCTCACAACTAATTTCTGAGACTTAGCAAGACAAGCGAGAGCGGTCGAGGGTGAAGCCGTTTAGGGGGCCCAGGACGGTGACGGCGATTTGTTCGGGGCGGAAGAAGGCGTGAGCCAGGGATTGGACTTCAGCTAGGGTGACGGTTTCGATGGAGACGAGGATTTCGTCGAGGGAATAAAAACGGCCGAAATAGAGTTCCTGGCGGGCTAGATTCGACATGCGAGACGTTGTGGATTCGAGGGAGAGCATCAGCGAACCCTTGAGATGATTTTTTGCGCGAGTGAGTTCTTCTTCGCTGACGGGCGATTCCTTCATGGCGCGAAATTCCTTGATGGTTAGGTCGATGACCTGGCCGACGGTTTCCTTGGCGGTACCGGCGTAGACGGTGAACATCCCGGCGTCGGAGTAAGGGGTGAGCTCGCTGAAGACGGCGTAGGCCAGGCCTTCTTTTTCGCGGATGTTTTGAAAAAGGCGCGAGGACATCCCGCCTCCGAGAAGATTATTGAGCACCGCGGCGGCGAAGCGCGCTTCGTGACCGAGCGGTAAGGCTGGGACGCCGATGCAGAGATGAACTTGTTCGAGGTCGCGCTTGGGTTCGAGATGGATCGGCGCCTTTGTAACGGGAGCGGTGTGATCTTCGAGCGTGCGCGCGGGGCGGAGATTCCCGAACTCGCGCTGGACGAGGTCCAGAACTTTTTCGTGCGTGACGTTGCCTGCGGCGGTGATGACCAGATGATCGGGGGCGAACCAGTCGCGGAAGCGCTCGACGAGATGAGCGCGGTTGAAGGCGCGAACGGTTTCTGGAGTGCCGAGAATAGGGCGTCCGAGCGGATGCTCGGGCCAAAAGCCGCGCGTGAAAATGTCGTGAAGCTGATACTCGGGATTGTCCAGGTCCATCTTGATTTCTTCTAGGACGACCTGACGCTCTTTTTTTACGTCGTCGGAATCGAACTTGGGGCGAAGAACAAGATCGGCGATCACGTCAAAGGCGATGGGCAGATGATCGTCGAGAACTTTGGCGTTGAAGCAGATTTGCTCTTTCGAGGTGAACGCGTCGAGCATGCCGCCTACGGAATCCATCTCGCGGGCGATGGCTTCGGCGGAGCGGCGCTCCGTGCCTTTGAAGACCATGTGCTCGATGAAATGGGCTAGGCCGTTTTCTTCCGGGACCTCGCGGCGGGAGCCGTTGCGTATCCAGACGCCAACGGAGACGGAGCGGACATGGGTCATAGTCTCGGTGATGACGACCAGGCCGTTGCCGAGGACGTGCTTTTGGATGTCACGGACTTCCGTGGCAGTTGGCATGCTTCAATTGTGACACAGGCGGCTTAGAAAAGCGCAGCGGCTGTGTTGCTACAGCTTGTTGGCGACGCGCACGGAAAAAGAGCACAGACAGAAGTCTGTGCCAGAGCAAGGCTACAGGAGCTTTTCGTCTGGGTGGAGTTTGCCGTATTCGCTGGTGTAGTGGAGGGGAACGTCGCCGTAAGTGCCACGCTCGCGCTGATAGACTTCGCAGCTGTCGAAGGGCTTGGAATAGACGTGGATGCTTACAGCGCGTTGATTGAATTCGGGCAGGTTCAGGACTTGGTGAACGGGCTCGAGGGGATTTACGTGAACGGGATGGGCTCCGTCCATTTCGTAGATTTCCGTGGGAACGATTTTGCAGGTGCCACAGGAGGCGTCTTTTTCATCGACGCGGAAATTCTGAATTTTCAGGCGGCCTATGGGAGCGGACATCCAGCAGTTTTGATCGCGATGATTGTGGATGCGGCTGTGCTGGCCGACTTCCCAGCAGATGGTCATGCACTCGAAGAGGTCGTTTTTGAAAATGAGATTGCGGGTGTAATTGCCTTTGGAGAAGAAGAGATACTTTTCGAGGGTCTCGGGGCGGACGGCGTGGCGGATGATGTAGTCCTGGACATTTTCGAGAGAGAAGTCGCGCTCGGGGATAGCGGCAAGGCCCTGGACCCAGTCGGCGATGGCGAGTTGCTCGATGGCGAGTTGTTTTGACATGGCAGGAAAATTATAACGCCGAAAAGACGCAGAAAAACGGGCAAAGAAGAAATTCAACGGCGAAACACGATATTCTGTAGGGTGATTCGCAGTTGCAGGAGCGATGATCGCGTCGCAGGAAGACTTCATGGAATTGCTTGGAAAATCGAAAGACGAGCTTCGCGAGATGTGCGTGGCGATGGGCGAGCCAGTGTATCGAGGCGGGCAGATTTACCACGCGCTGTATGCGCAGCGAAAACTGGATCTTGCGCAGATTACGAATTTGCCGACGAGCTTGAGAGTGAAGCTCACGAAGGAAGCCACGATTACTTTGCCTGTGGTGAAGCAGCGGTTTGAGTCGACCGATGGATCGGTGCGGTATCTGTTCTCTTTGGGTGAGGCCCCGAAAGTTGTGAATGTGGATTCTAACGCAGAGGGCGCAGAGGTCACGGAGGGGAAAAGACCGCTGAAGCCGGCGTCGGTGGAGGCAGTATTCATGCCTAGCGAGGGGCGGCAGACGATTTGTGTTTCTACGCAAGCGGGATGCGCGGTGGATTGCCAGTTTTGCATGACGGCGCAACTTGGCTTGATTCGGAATTTGACGGCTGGGGAGATCCTGGCGCAGGTTTTGTTGCCGCTGGAGGAGCACAAGGAACGGCTGGCGCCGAGAACAAATATCGTGTTGATGGGGCAAGGCGAACCACTGTTGAACTATGACGCGGTGATGGCGGCGTTGCGCATTTTGCTGGACAATTCGGGAATGGGAATTGCGCCGAGGCATGCGACGCTCTCGACGAGCGGGATCGTGCCGGGAATCGAGCGTCTGGCAGGGGAAACGCTGCGGCCCAAGTTGGCGATTTCGTTGAACGCGTCGAATGACGAGCAGCGCGATGCGCTGATGCCGATCAATAAGAAATACCCGCTGCGCGTTTTGCTGGAAGCGTGCAAGAAATTTCCGCGAGGGGCACGCGAGTACGTAACGTTTGAGTATGTGCTGCTGGGCGGAGTGAACGATTCGCCGGAGGATGCGCGGCGCGTGGCGAAAATGATGACGGATTTGGGGCGCGTGAAAGTGAATTTGATTCCGTGGAATCCGGGGGCGCTGCCGTTCGCGGAACCGGATCAAGGGCGGGTGGCTGCCTTTCATAAGATATTGCTGGACCGGGGCGTGCCGGTGTTTACGCGGTACTCGCGCGGACGCGACGTGATGGCGGCTTGCGGGCAACTGGCGTTGACCCAGATTGAGAGCGCCTCGGCGCCGGCGCCCGTCGCTGAGTAGAAAGATCCCTAAAGCGCGTTGCGCGGCCTGTGCCTGAGCACGGGGTCCCCCTACCCCTGGGTATCCAGAGAAATATGAAGTAACTCCATGAAAGAAAACGTGTTGCGGCTGTTGCTGTGCGTACGCAGGACGTGCGAGGGAATAAGGGGGCGAGAGCATACCCCACCCCGGGTGTTTTTTGTAAGAGCGGCAAACAAAGGGGTTATGGTTGACGCGCGTCAATTTCGCGTCAATCCGGGACAAGAAACCTAGCGACGAGTGGTTGACAGTCAAAGGCTTGAAGATGAGAGAAACGGAAAGACGATAACGCGGAGACACAGAGGTTTCGCAGTGAGGCTGGGACGGTGGGACGAGCCGGGGACCGCGAAACATGGGGAATGGTAGCATGGATTTTGATTACTGTCAAGGTATCAGTACCATTTCCAAATCATTCGAATTGAGACGCCGGAAGTCGAGAGATTGGAAGGGGTTGGCGGGGATTATGTAGTTTAGTGAGACGGGAAAGGACGGCGTTAGGAGCCGGGGGCGGGTGCGGCGGCTGGCTAGAGGAACGGGTTCTGGACGCGGAGGTTGTCGAATTTTTGGCCGTGTTGGAGGTCTTCGGTGTAGAGGGTGCGGCAGTCGGCTTCGAGAGCGGCGGCTACGATGAGGGAGTCGTACCAGGACAATGAATAGCGCCGGGACAGGTGAAGTGCCTCCCAGTAAAGCACGTGCGAAGATTGAACGGCTAAGAGTGGACCAAGGGTCACGGCCAGGAATTGCTCAGCCTCGGTCGAGGACAAGGGGGGACGAAAGCGACGAAAGGCGAGACTTATGAACTCCTGCGCCACTTGAAAACTGATAACGCCCTCGTTGGTGGCCACGGCGTGATCGACCAAGTCGGCGGCGAGCTGGCGTTTATCCGGTGCAGACTCGTCGAAGATGTAGGCGAAGATGTTGGTGTCGAGGAAAAACTTATCGCTCATTCATCTCTTCGCGCGTGTAAGGTGGATTGGATTTGACGTGCTTGAGGCGTTCCATGAGTTCGCGATGGGCGCGGACGGTTTCTTTGCGTGCGTAGGACTCGAGCCATTCGCGGAAGGCGGCGTTGAGAGTTGTGTTTTCGGACTTGGCAGCAGCGCGAGCTTTTTCGATGAGGTCGGCGTCCGCGCTTAAAGTGATGTTCTTCATAAGCGATAGTGTACACTGACCCTTGTACACTGGCAAGTGTGCACATGTCACTCGGCTCGGAAGCTGGGACCTGAAAGAATGCTGCTACAGGAGGGCCCCAAGAGGAGTGTGCGCAATGACGGCCCACGTCATTTAAGCAATTAGGGGCGGAGGGCGATGACGGACATAAGGCGGCCAGAGGTGGGGCCTTGTTTGCGGTAGGAGAAGAGGAGGTCGGGGTGGCAGCCGGTGCAGAGGTCGATGGTGTGGATGTTTTGGGGACGGAGGCCGGCGGTTAGGAGTTGTGAGCGGTTGGCTTTGCGGAGGTCGAGGAGGACGCCTTTGGGCGGGGGTTGGTGGCCGGGGGGCATCATGTTGAGCCACTGGATGGGGTTGGGCTCGTCGCCGGTGCGGAATTCGTCGAAGTAGTCCGGCGCGTCTGGGAATTGGGAGAGGAATTGGGTGGCGACTTCGGTGCCGACTTCGTAGCAGCAGGGGCCGATGCTGGGGCCGATGGCGGCCAGGAGGTCGCGTGGGTTGGTGCTGAAGTGCATTTGCATTTTGCCGATGGTTTTGGCGGCGATGCGGGACAGGGTGCCGCGCCAGCCGGCGTGGATGGCGGCGATGGCGCGTCTTTTGGGGTCAACGAGGACGATAGGGACGCAGTCGGCGGTTTGGATGGCTAGAAGGAGGTTGGGGCGGTTGGTGATGCTGGCGTCGCCTCGGCAGGGATCCGAGGGGGCGGTGTCGAAGACGTGGATTACGTCGGAGTGGAATTGCTTTAGGGTGATTAGGGGGAGATCTTTGGCGCCTGCGGCGGTTTGGAGACGGCTGCGGTTTTCTAGGACGTTTTCGCGGGTGTCCCAGTCGGTGAAGCCGAGATTTAATACCTTCTCGCTTTCTAAGGGGGAGATGCCACCGGATCTGGTACTGAAGGCGTGGATTAGCCAGGGGAGTTTGGAGAAGGCGGGAATTTGGAGAAGCTTTAGGCCACTCGGATCTTTTCTAGTACTCGCCGGTTGGAGCTTTGTAGCAAACTTAGTAGACCGCATGACTGTGTAAGTATAATCGCGGCGGGTGGATCGGCGGAAAAATCCTTCTGGAGATACGCATTGCTATGGGACTTGTTCATGAACCAGGCGCTTTCAGTGAGCCTTAACGATGAGGATTTATTCCTGAGGCTTACGAATTTCGAAGATAATTTCGTAGAGCGAAAAAGATTCTCCGATGACCGAGAATGGTTGAGAACTGTTGTCGCGTTTGCCAATTCATGCCCGGTCGGCTTCCCTGGTGTTCTGTTCATCGGTGTGCGCGACGACGGAGCCATCGAGAGACTGAAGAATCAGACCAATCTAGACTCACTACAGAAAACCTTGACCGAGCGCATCAACGAAGCGTGGCCGCCCGTCTACGTACTGCCTAGAGTTCTTCAAAGAGATGGGTATCAGTTCCTAGCCGTTCTGATCCCTGGCAGCCCTTTACGCCCGCACTTTGCAGGTCATTCCTATGTACGGATCGGTTCTGAAACTAGGAAGGCTAGTGAGTCTCAGATCGACGAGCTCATTGCGCAAAGACAGGCCAAGCCTTTTGAAATCCAGAGATGGAAGGGCCAATTCATCACGGTCGAACGTATATATTCTGGTAGGAGTGGGAGATACCCATTCGTTGGTAAGGTTGTTGAATGTAATTCCTTCTATGTGACTGTGTTAAACGGCGAAGAGCCTATCTCGTTCCCTTATCGAAAACGGAAATCTCCTACGACGACAAAGAACGGAGATTGAGAATACAAATTCTGGAGCACGGCGCGTGAAGACGGCCTATCTCGGCTCGGGGGCACTTTGATTGTAGGAATGGGAGAGGGTCTGGCGGAGGTGAGTGCGGATATGGACGGCGATTGAGCGGTATGGGGAGCCGTTTTTGCGGCGGGAGTTCCTAGCGGGGGAGCGATGCAGACATTTCTGAAAGATGTTCAGTACGCTTTGCGAATGCTTCGCAAGAATTTCATGTTGACGGTGGTGATTGTGGCTTCGTTGGCGATTGGAATCGGCGCCAATTCCGCCATTTTCAGCGTGGTGGATGCGCTGCTTCTGCGTCCGTTGCCTTATCCCCATCCGGAGCGGCTGGCTGCAGTGTGGCTGCATTCTCCGGCAATTGGAATCCTGCGCGACTGGCCGTCTCCAGGCCAGTACATTGATATTCAGAACGAGAATCATTCCTTTGAGCAGATGGCGCTGGCACAGAGCCGAACCTTCGTGTTGACGGGCCGCGAGCAGCCGGAGCGGGTCTTTGGCGTGCGGACGCAATCCGGCCTTCTAGAAATGCTTGGCGCAAAGCCTCTACTTGGCCGTCTCTTGCTGCCGGAGGAGGACAAACCCGGCAAGGCGCCCGTGGTGATTCTGAGCGAGCGAGTTTGGAGGCGGCTGTTCAGCGCGGACCCACAGATCGTGGGCAAGACGATCGTATTGAACGGCAACTCGTTCACCGTGATAAACGACAATTCGTTCATCGTGGCGGGCATACTGCAAGCGGGCTTCCAGTTAGACGCCGAAGTGATGCCGTCGGAATTCCCGATGGACAAGATGGACCTGTTCTTGCCGCTGCCGCTGGGCGCCGATGCGGAGAAGAACAGGGGAGACGAAAACTACAACATTATGGTGCGGCTGAAGCCGGGCGTTTCAGTGAAGCAGGCGCAAGCGGACATTGAGATGATCGCCAGCAGGATTCGCGAGAAGGACAAGCGCGACGCCAGCTTCGGCATGCACGTGGTGGGACTGCAGGAGCAGGTGGTCGGGGACGTGCGCCGGGCGTTGCTTGTGCTGCTCGGGTCGGTGGGGCTGGTGCTGTTGATCGCTTGCGCCAACGTAGCGAACCTGCTGCTTACGCGCGCCGCAGGGCGAGAAAAAGAAGTGGCCATCCGCACGGCTCTGGGGGCCGGATGGCAGCGGATAGCGCGGCAACTTTTCACGGAGAGTGTTCTACTGGGGCTTCTTGGCGGTGCGGCTGGACTGCTGGTAGCGCAGCTGAGTATTTACGTGGTGCGGACGATGAATCCCGGAAATATTCCACGGTTGGAGGACATTGGCATCAATGGTGGCGTAGTGTTTTTCACGCTTGGCGTTTCGCTGGCGACTGGCATTCTGTTTGGCGTGGCGCCGGTGTGGCGCGCTATCAAAGTAGACCTGAACACTTCGCTGAAGGCCGGAGGGCGCAGCGGGCAGAGCGACGGTGGGTTGTATTTAAAGAGGCGAAGCTTGCGTGGTTTGCTGGTCGTTTCCGAACTGACGCTCTCGCTCATGCTCCTGATAGGAGCGGGCCTGTTGATACGGAGCTTCGTGCGGTTGCAAAGCGTGCCACCGGGATTCACCACGGATCGTGTGTTGACGATGGAAGTTGCCGCTAGTGGCCCTAAATATCGCGAGGATATACCGGTGATCAATTTCTATCGGGAAATCGAGAGCCGTATTGCTCATCTTCCGGGAGTTGTCGCCGAGGGTGTCGTTTCGGGGTTGCCGCTCACGGGTTCGGTGGGTTGGGGAGGCATCAATGTGGAAGGCTACACGCCACCGCCAGGGCAAGAACTGCAGGCGGACATACGAATCGCAAGCAGGGATTATTTCCGGACGATGGAGATTCCACTGCGCACGGGCCGATTCTTCAGCGAGGATGATACGACGGAAAAACAGCAGGTAGCCATCATTGATGAAAAATTCGCGCAGCGGTTTTGGCCAAACGGCGGCGCCATCGGAAAACACTTGTGGTTTAACCCGAAGAAGCCGATGACGATTGTGGGCGTGGTGGGCATCGTCAAGCAATACGGCCTGGAGACGGACGGCAAGATCGCGACGTACCTTCCCTTCGAGCAACACCCCGGGAATGAGCTTTTTCTAGCAGTGCGCACGTCAGCGGAAGAAGCAGGGCTGTCTTCCGCATTGGCCAGCCAGATCCACGCAGTCGATCCGAACGTCGTGGTTTACGACATCCGGACCATGCAGGAACGATTGCATGATTCGCTGGCGCGGCAGCGTTTTTCGAGCACTATGCTGGGAGCGTTTGCGGTGTTCGCGTTGTTGTTGGCGGCCATCGGTCTCTATGGAGTGATGTCGCACTTGGTCACGCAGAGTACGCGCGATATCGGCGTGCTGGTGGCGCTGGGCGCGCGGCCGGGGAACATTCTTCGGCTCGTGGTGCGGCAAGGCATGGAATTGGCGGGTATTGGAATCGTGGTGGGACTTGCGGCTGCCGCGGGGCTGACTCGAGTGATGGCTAGCTTGCTGTTCGGAGTGAGTGCAACCGATGCGGCTACTTTCGCGGCGGTGCCGGCGTTACTGGCGGCGGTGGCATTAGCGGCGACTGCCATTCCTGCGTGGCGGGCGACAAGAGTGGATCCGATGGTGGCGTTGCGAGAGGAATAGCGGCGCGATGGGCGACTACTGATTGGGAAATGGGAAAGGAAAGGGAAAGCCGGAAAAAGCAGATTCCTCGCTCCGCTCGGAATGACAATTTTGGGCGGGGACGGCGGTTGGACTGAAAGCGGCGATGGTGGCGGGTGGCGACCGAGGCTAGTTGAGTGGCGCGGACGCAGCGGAACGGAAAGAGGGCACGATGTATCGTGCCCCTACAAGGGGAGACATTGATTATTGGGATGGGAGTGGATCTCGCGGAGGTGGGGCGGATACAGGCGGCGATTGAGCGTCATGGGGAGCCGTTTTTGCGGCGGGTGTATACGGTGGCGGAGCGGGAGTATTGCGAGCGGTTTAAGAATAAGTTTGAGCGGTTTGCCGGGCGGTTTGCGGCCAAGGAAGCGGCGATGAAGGCTTTGGGAACGGGGTGGAGGCGCGGGGTACGGTGGGTGGATTTTGAGGTGGTGCGGGAGAAGGGCGGACGGCCGACGATTCGTTTGGATGGAGAGGCGAGGAAGATTGCGGAGGAGCTGGGGGTTAAGAGAATTGCTTTGAGTATTACGCATACGGAGGCGCAGGCTTTGGCGCAGGTGATTTTTGAGAGTTGACAGCCGACAGTTGAAAGTCGAAAGAAAAAGATTTTACACAGAGGACTCAGAGAACACAGAGCTCACGGAGAGTTCGGAGCAAGTCGCGAGCTCGCCTGTCAAGTAGTTCCCTTCTTCGGATTTGATCACCACATCTTGCCATTGATTTGACGCGTGGATTCCTGGGACTTGGACGCGGAGGTAGTTTGAGGAGAGGGCGGGGGTGTATTCAACGGCGGTGTGTTCGCTGACGGAATGCTTATCGCGATGGAGGGTTAGGACGCGGAGGGTGCGGTTGAGTTGGGCGCAGCGGAAGGCGGCGGATTTGGCTTCGGCTAGGGCGCGCAGTTCGCGGGCGCGGCGTTTGATGATGTGGCTAGGGACTTGATCTGGCGACGTGGCGGCTTTGGTGCCGGGGCGGGGGGAATAGGAGAAGACATGGAGGTAGGTGAAGGGGCGGCGGTCGATGAAGGAGAGAGTGGCGGCGTGGTCGGATTCAGTTTCGCCGGGGAAGCCGGCGATTACGTCGGCGCCGATGGCGGCGTTGGGAAGGCGGTCGTGGATGAGTTCGACGCGGCGGGCGTAGTGTTGGGAGCGATACCAGCGATGCATGGCGGCGAGGATGCGGTCGGAGGCGGATTGGAGAGGCATGTGGAAGTGTTGGGCGATGCGATCGGTGGAGGCGAAGAGGTCGATTAGGTCTTGGGTGACGTCTTGGGGCTCGATGGAGCTGATGCGGAGGCGTTCTATGGGGGTTTCGTCCAGGATGCGGCGTAGGAGATTAATGAATTCCACGCGGGGAGAGAGGTCGCGGCCGTAGGTGCCTAGGTTGATGCCGCTAAGAACGATCTCGCGGGCGGGGGAATGGACAACCATGATTGGCTGTCCCACTTTCGGGTTCGCGGGAGGGAATGTATGTTCCACGGTGAGATTTTGGATTTCGCGGATTACTTCGTTGGGAGGGAGGCTGCGGCTTTTGCCGCGGACAAAGGGGATAACACAGAAAGAGCAGCGGTTGTTGCAGCCGTCCTGGATTTTTAGGATGGGGCGGGTGTGGTGGGATTCGCCGCCTTGGATGGGGGCGGAGAGGAATTCGGGGTGGGCGAAGATATTGCCGGAGAGGATGTTGGCTGGGTGTGAATTAGCGGAAGGCGGGGCTAGGGGAAAAAGCAGATTCCTTCCGACAAGGTCGGAACCTTCGGTCGCTTCGCTCGGAATGACAGTTTGTTCTTTTTGCTGTTTAGCAGCATGAGGGAGGGCGGCCGGAACGATTTGAGTTACGAGATCCGGGATTTGGGGTTTGTGCGAATTGCCTACGACCCAGGAGACACCGGGAAGGGCGGCTAGTTCTTCGGGGGCGCGCTGGGCATAACAGCCGGTGACAATCAGGCGGGCGACGGGATTTTGGGCGTGGATTTTGCGGATGGCGTCGCGGGCTTGGGCGTCGGCGGCCGAGGTTACCGTGCAGGTGTTCAGGACGACTATGCCAGCTGCGACGGGATCGGATGCAACGGTACAGCCGCGATCGAGAAGCTGGCGTTCGAGGGCGGCGCCGTCGGCTTGCGTGGCGCGGCAGCCGAATTGTTGGATGTAGAAGGTGGTCATCTGATTCGAGCGACGGCTCGGGTTGATTTCAAGATAGAGTTCACATAGGGCGCGGAGAAGAGAAGAGAGACACACTTCCTCGATGCATGTGCGCTCGTGTGACAACGGATAGGATACCCGCTTCGATGGTTTGCGGGGAAGCGCTCGAAGCTGAACCACTGGGCGTTTGGTTGCGGCTAAGGCAGAGGCCGGCTTTACTCCGTGAGTGGAGGGCCGTTACAATCTGTTGCTGAAAATGTGTGCTTTGCGGCGACACCCTTCTGCGCTGGACGACCCGAAGATTTCGGTTGTGATTCCCGTTTACAACGAAAAAGCCACGATTGAGGAAATTTTGCGGCGCGTGCTCGAGACGACGGGACTGCGCAAGGAAATTGTGATTGTGGATGACTGCTCCACGGATGGAACGCGGCAATACTTGGAAGCTATGGTGCAGGCGCAGGCAAAGGGGGAGACATGGGCACCGGCACATGATGGGGGCGATCCTGTAGACGTGCGTGATTTGCGGATTTTTTTTCAGACGCAGAACCAAGGAAAAGGCGCGGCTTTGCGGCGTGGATTTGCGGAAGCGGACGGGGACATCGTTTTGGTGCAGGATGCGGATTTGGAGTATGACCCAAAGGATTATCCGACTTTGCTGGGGCCGATTATTGATGGGCGGGCAGATGTGGTCTTTGGCTCAAGATTCCTTGGCGGGCCGCAGCGGGTGCATTATTTCTGGCACTATGTGGCGAACAAAGTTTTGACGCTGCTTTCGGATGTGATGACCAATCTGAAACTGACGGACATGGAGACGTGCTACAAGGTGTTCCGCAAAGAGGTGTTGCAAGGTATCAAGCTGAAGTCCAACCGGTTTGGGTTCGAGCCGGAAATTACCGCGAAAATTTCGAAGGGTAAGTGGCGGATCTACGAAGTGCCGATTAGTTATGCGGGGCGCACATACGAGGAAGGAAAAAAGATTACGTGGAAAGACGGCGTGCAGGCGCTCTGGTGTATTTTTCGTTACAAGATTGCGGATTAGTAGAGAGTGAGTAGTGGGTAGTGAGCAGTGAGTAGTTTAAAAGCTTCTTTGGGTGCGGTGTGCGCGGCTCGATCTCCTAATTCACGATAAAACCTAGATGGCAGCCCCTTCGGCATAGCCGTGCGGGTGTTTTTGTTTCCACTTCCACGCCGAGGTGATGATCTCTTCGAGAGAGGAATGCTGGGCTTCCCAGCCGAGAGTGCGATGAAGCTTTTGCTTGCTGGCGACCAAGACGGCAGGATCGCCGGGGCGCCGGGGCGAGACTTTGCGAGAAATTTTGCGGCCGGTGATTTTCTCGGCGGCGTCGATGACTTCGAAGATCGAGAACCCACGGCTGTTTCCGACGTTGAAAGCTTCGCCGGAGACAGTTTCGATAGCTTCGAGGGCGCGGACGTGGGAATCGGCGATGTCCAGAACGTGGATATAGTCACGGACGCAAGTTCCGTCCGGCGTGGGGTAGTCCGAGCCGAAAACTTCGAGTTGCGGAATGATGCCGAGAGCGGCGTCGAGGACTTTAGGAATGAGATGGGTTTCGACACGATGGCTTTCGCCGCGCTCCACGGAGGCGCCAGCGGCGTTGAAATAGCGGAGAGTGGCGTAATGGAGTCCGGTGTAGGCGCGATAGTCGGAGAGGATTTCTTCGAAGCGGAGCTTGGATTTGCCGTAGGGGTTGATGGGATTTTTGGAATGATCTTCGGGGATGGGGACGGTGTGAGGTTCGCCGTAGGTGGCAGCCGTCGAGGAAAAGATTATTTTTTTCACGCCGTGGCGAGTCATGGCGTCCAGGAGATTGACGCCGGCAGCGATGTTGGCGGCGTAGAAAGTGCTGGGCTCGCGGACGGACTTGGCGACTAGTGCTTCGCCAGCAAAATGCATGACCGCGTCGACTTTGTGCTTCGAAAAGACTTCCTCGATTTGTGCGCGGACGCCGAGATCGGTTCGGCAGAAGATGGCTTTGGGCGGAACGGCGGCGGCGTGGCCCTCCTGGAGATTATCGAGGGCGATGACCTGATAGCCGCGGGCAAGGAGAACCTCCGCGCAGATACTGCCGATGTAGCCCGCTGCTCCGGTTACAAGAACGTTCAAAGAAGTGACCTCGCCTTCATGCGGAAAATATTTGGTGAGCTTGCTTCGTATTAAAACTATCAGGATGCCAAGTCGTTGTCAGCGAAGAATTGGCAGGGCATTAAGAGAATATGACAATTGCCCAGGGTCGCGGAGGAGATTAAGGGGCAGACATGCGGCGCTGAAAAGTGAGGAGAATCAGGTCGGCGCGGCGGCGGACGCCGAATTTGCTGAGAAGATTGGAGACATGAAATTTTACGGTGCGCTCGGCGATGTTGAGTTTGCTGGCGATCTCTTTGTTGGAAAGATTTTCGAGGAGCGAGTCCAAGACTTCTTGCTCGCGACGGCTGAGATTGGTGACCGAGTCGGTCTTGAGGCGGCGGCCTTGATTCGTGAGGATGGAATCCACAAATCCGGACAAGACTGAACGCGGAACCCAGAAACCACCGCTGGCTACGAGCGGTAGCGCGCGGACCAATTGCTCGCGAGCTTCCGTGTAGGTTAGAAGACCCTTAACTCCGAGGCGCAAGAGCTGATAGCTGTTAGCGTCGGTGTGTTGTTCGCCGACAACGATGAGGCGAGCTTCGGGATGCCGTTCCATAAGATTGGCTAGCAGAGCGCCAGTGGCGGGACGCGCGGCGTGTCCGTCAATTACGTAGACTTGCGCGACGGGCGGCTCGAGATTGCGCATGTCTGGCGCGAGCGTGGATTCGAGCTGCTTGACGACGACCTTTACTTGAGCCTTCGACAAAACGCGTTCGAACTCGCTCAGCACGAGGGGGTGCGGCGAGAGGATGCAAACTGACAGTTTTGAACTTGTACGCTTGGTAGCCACTGTATGCCAGCGTAGTGAAAACTGTCCTAAGGGGCAAGTCTCTTGGAAGGGTCTGTTCTCGAATTGTTACGTGACAGGTAGGGTGCTTTTTCAATGGGTCCGAGGGGCGATTTTCGCGGTAAAACGCGCTAAGACCTGGACAAAGCGTTCGGCGGCGTGCGCGTCCCAGAATGGTGGGATGCGGCCGGGAACGGAAGTACGGCATTTGAGTTTCTGCAGTTCAGGGCGTGGAACTGGGCGTTCACGCCCAATAAACACCTGTTCGCTGCAAGGCGTTCGATTCCGACGCGGAACCTGCGTAAAATGAGTGTGTAGCTCAGCGCGGCCTTCTCTGCTGGTGTCCCCCAATCAAGAGGAAGTCCGGTAAGGAGTTGCGAGTTTCCTGCATATGCGCAATTTGAACGAATCCGCCAAGGCCCTGCGAGAGTTGCTCTCGGAGCGGATACTTGTGCTCGACGGAGCGATGGGGACGATGCTGCAGCAGCGGCATCTGACGGCGGAGGATTTCGGCGGGGCGGCGCTCGAGGGTTGTAATGAAAACCTTGTGCGAACACGGCCGGATGTGGTGCTAGATATTCATCGGAAGTATTTCGAGGCGGGATCGGACATCGTCGAGACGAATTCGTTTAATGGAACGAAAAGCGATCTCATCGATTACGGAGTTGCAGATCAGTCCTACGAGCTAATGTTCAAAGCCGCTCAGCTCGCGAGGCAAGCGGCCGATGAATACTCGACACTCGCTAAACCTCGATTTGTGGCTGGGTCGATGGGGCCGACTCGCAAAGCCATAACTGTTACTGGCGGCATCACGTTCGAGCACCTCCTGCAAGACTATTACGATCTTGCGAAGCCGCTGACGGAAGGCGGGGCAGATCTTCTAATCATTGAGACCTCCCAGGACACTCGTAATATCAAGGCAGCGATTCTTGCGATTCACAGGCTGTCTAAAGAGCTTGGCGCAGAAGTTCCATTCATCGTGTCTGTGACAATCGAGGCTATGGGTACCATGCTCGCAGGCCAAACTATTGAGGCCATGTGGGCCTCGTTGAGACATGCGAAACCCCTGGCGTTTGGCATGAATTGTGCAACGGGGCCAGAATTCATGACGGATCACCTCCGGACTTTGAGCCAGCTCTCGAGCGAGTTTGTTTCTTGCTATCCGAACGCGGGGCTTCCTGATCCTGAGGATGGGAAATATCACGAGACTCCAACTACACTCGCGACACAACTCGAGAGATTTGTAGGAAACGGCTGGCTCAACATCGTGGGCGGGTGCTGCGGCACGACCGAGCAACACATTCGCGCGATTGCGCAAATGGTACACGGCAAAAAGCCGCGCGTGCGTCCGGGCGAATCGCATCGGGCCGTATATTCCGGGATTGAGACGATAGAGGCCGAAGACAGCACGCGGCCGCTGTTGGTGGGCGAGCGGACAAACGTGATTGGGTCAAGGCTCTTCAAGAATCTAGTGGCGGAAGAAAAATGGGAAGAGGCGAGCGAGATTGCGCGGCGACAGGTAAAGGGCGGGGCGCATATCGTGGACGTGTGCTTGCAAAGCACGGAGCGGGATGAAAAGAAAGATATTCCGGTGTTTTACGAGAAGCTGATTCGAAAAGTGAAAGCACCGGTGATGATCGATACCACCGATCCGACGGCGATTGAATTGGCGCTGACGTACTGCCAGGGCAAGGCGATCATCAATTCGATCAATCTCGAAGATGGAGAGGAAAAGTTCGAGCGTGTGGTGCCGATGGCGCATGATTTTGGCGCGGCTGTCGTAGTTGGGTGCATCGATGAAGACAAGCTGCAGGCGCAGGCATTTACGCGGGAGCGGAAACTGGCCGTTGCGCAACGTAGTTACAAACTGCTGACGGAAAAATACGGGCTGGGGCCGGAAGACATCATTTTCGATCCATTGGTGTTTCCGTGCGCTACAGGCGATGAGAATTATATTGGCGGCGCGGTCGAAACCGTGGAAGGTATCCGGCTGATCAAGCAGGCGCTACCGGATGTGCGAACGATTTTGGGGATTTCGAATGTGTCGTTTGGGTTGCCGGCGGGCGCGCGTGAAGTGGTGAATTCGGTCTTTCTTTATTACTGCACGAAAGCTGGGCTGGATCTGGCGATTGTGAACACGGAGAAATTGGAACGGTTCGCGTCGATTCCACAACACGAAAGAGATCTGGCGGAGAACCTTTTGTTTTCTCATCCGCCCAAGGACGTGCCAACGGATCATTCTCAAGCGGAGCTGTTGCGCAACGTGCCAGCGGATTGGCGCGAGCAGAGGAAGGAACAGCGCGCGGCAGTCAACCAATATCACATCGCTGCTATCGCCGAATATTTCCGGACAGCGAAGAAGAAGGAAAAAAAGCTTGCAGCGGACTTGCCGCTGGACGAGCGACTAGCGAATTACATTATCGAGGGCACGCGGGACGGCTTGATCGCCGATCTGGAACGTAAACGGGCGGAAGGCGCCTCGCCGCTGGAGATCATCAACGGGCCGCTGATGGCTGGAATGGCGGAGGTGGGGCGGCTGTTTAATGCGAATGAATTGATCGTTGCCGAAGTGCTGCAGTCGGCTGAGGCCATGAAGGCTTCGGTGAATCATCTCGAGCAGTTCATGGAGAAAGCGGATACGGCGAAGCGCGGAAAGATCGTGCTGGCGACGGTGAAGGGCGACGTACACGACATCGGGAAAAATCTGGTTGAAATTATTTTGAAGAATAACGGCTATGACGTTGTGAATTTGGGCATCAAAGTGCCGCCGGAAGAATTGATCAAGGCTTATTTGCAGCATCATCCAGATGCGATCGGGCTTTCCGGGCTGCTGGTGAAAAGCGCACAACAGATGGTGATTACGGCGGGTGATTTGCGCGGCGCGGGGATTGAGATTCCGCTTTTGGTGGGCGGGGCAGCACTGTCCGCGAGATTTACGCAGACGAAAATTGCGCCGAGCTATGGAAAGGCAGTGTGCTACGCGAAGGATGCAATGACCGGATTGCGGTTGATGAACCAGCTGATGGATCCGGCGACTCGGGAACAGGTTCTGCACGAGCACGCGGCGGCCGGAGACGGATTGGCGGTAGCGACGGCAGTTGCTGTGGCTGAGATACCGCAAGTGGCGCGCTCGCCGAAGGTGCGCAAGGACCTGCCGATTCCGAAGGTGGCGTATCTCGATCGAAAGGTGCGGCTGGTGCCGGATTTGAACGATCTATGGAGTTACATTAATCCGTTCATGCTGTACTGCCGGCATATGGGGTTTCGCGGGGATTTTGAGAAGCGGTTTGGGCAACGCGATCCCAAGGCCGTCGAACTGTTTGAAAGCATGGAAGAGGTGAAGCGGGAAGCGGCGGAGTTTATGAAACCGCGCGCAGTCTGGCAGTTTTTTGAAGCCGAGTCGGACGGCGAGGCTATGCATCTGTTCGCACCGGGTGGCACAGAACCCGTGCACACGTTCCGGTTTCCACGGCAACGGGTAGGAGATTTTCTCTGCCTCAGCGACTACGTGCTGCCGCCACAGAATGGGAAACGGGATCACGTTGCTCTTTTCGTTGTGACCGCCGGGGAAGGTGTGCGCGAGCGCTCGGAAAAAGCAAAGAACGAAGGCTATTACTTCAAATCGCACGGGATGCAGGCGCTGGCTATTGAATCGGCGGAAGCGTGCGCGGAGTGGTTGCACAGGAGAATTCGCGAGGATTGGGGCTTCCCCGACCCCCCGGAGATGACTATGGCGCAACGATTCACTTCCCGTTACCGCGGGAAGAGGTACAGCTTTGGATATCCGGCGTGCCCGAATCTGGAGGATCAAGTTGGAATTTGGAAGCTGCTTCGACCGGAGGAGATCAGTGTTCAGTTAACGGAGGGATTCATGATGGATCCGGAGGCAAGCGTTAGCGCGCTGGTGTTTCAGCATCCGGATTGTACGTATTTCTCTGTGGGTGAAACCTCAGAGAGTTAGGCGTGCTCGTATACCGTTGAAGACAACGGTTGAGGCCTATTTTTTGCGGCCCAAAACTAGAAAGGCAGCTAATCCCGCGAGGAGCAACACGATTGTTCTAGGCTCAGGAGTAGCGGCGCCAGGACCAGGTACAATGAACTCTTGGCCATATCCGCCGATCGGGGTCAAAATCTGCCAACCGACGGGAGAAAAGCCCAAATTGCCCGAATCCACGGCGTTCAGTGCCTGCTGATCCCACGACACGTCGGATGCGTAATCGAAGAAGGATGTATCGGTTTTCCCCAACGAGAGGTACCAAATGGCCCATTGCAGCTGGATATCTAAAGCCTGGGTGTTTTTAGGGTTCAACATCTTGTTAATGAGCCAGGCAGCTTCGAGATAAAAGGTCTGATTGCCTTGGCGGGTCTGGTTGAAGGAAGAGGAAGAGCTGGTGAGGCTCGTGACGTTTGCCGACCATCCAGTATTCCCGCTAATCTGGTCGTTGAAATCCACGCAGAAGAATTGAGTGGGCGTAACGGTGGATCCTGAAGTCAAAGTGCCGCCGTAGGGACCGATACCGTAGCCATTACTGACGGTACTGTAGGAGCCGTTGACCCACACGTAATCTTGGTCGGCCTTGGCAGGCAGCGCAGCGACCAATAACAGTGGGAGCAGCAACAAGAGCTGCTTTAGACGCATAAGTAGTCCTCCGGGCCAGCGGGACACTCAACAGCCACGTAAGAGTGAGCAACTTAGCGTCCAAACCGCTGAAATGTCAACCGGTTGGTTTTCAAGAGGATGCGAGGAACCCGTAAATGGCGCGTTACAGAACTAAGAAGAGCATCGTAAAAGTGTGGCAATTCGTTGCACAGTTTGAACTTGGCGCATTAAAGCCTCCAACAGCGTCGCTCGGATAAGGAACTCCCTAGTCAAAGAATCTTGCCGAATACATTCTTCCGATGTAAAGCAGGCAAAGGCAAATATAAAGCGAATGCCTGCGGATCGAGGAGGAAGCCTCCTGAACCCAACTTTCATCGGGGTCAGGGAATGACGGCTGTAACCTCATTTGAGTAGACGCTTTCGTTGCCGCTGGAATCAACCGCTGTCGTCACGTAGTAATAGGTCAGCCCGGATTGAACGTTTGTGTCGGTGTAGCTGGTGGCGCTGATGAGGGAGGCATTTAAGAGCGTATAAGGACCCCCACTTACGCTCCCGCGGTAGACATTATACCCCGCCACGGTCGACGAACTAGCGGTCCATGTGAGCGAGGCCGAATGCGGTACGGGTTGCGCGCCCGCGCCGGTCAGAGAGATTGTCAGGGGAGAGTTGCTGGCGTTACTCGTAACCGTAACTGTCCCTGTCACGCTGCCGGCGGCAGTGGGCGCATAGGTCACGTTAAGCGTGATCGACTGGTTGGGCGTCAGGACAGTGTTTGCGGCGACTCCGGTGTCAGTAAAGCCAGCGCCAGTGATCGCGATACTGGAGATGGTCACGTTGGAGTTCCCGCTGTTGGTCAGAGTTGTACTAAGTGGGCTGCTACTACCGACGTTCACCGTGCCGAAGCTCAAGCTCGCAGGACTAGCTCCTAGCAGCTTGGTTGCGGTGGCTGCGGATCCCGTGAGAGGAATAGTGAGCGGCGAAGCCGGTGCGTTGTTCGTTAGCGAAATCGAACCACTCACTGCACCCGAGCCCGAAGGAGTAAACACAACAGAAAAGGTCGTACTGGCGCCTGCGGCGATTGTAGCTGGCACAGTGAGGCCAGTTATGGTGAAACCGGAACCGGAGACGGTAGCCTGAGAAATCGTGAGGCTTGCGGTACCACCATTCTTCAGAGTTATGGACTGCGAAGCATTGTTTCCGTCCACAACGGTCCCAAAACTCAGGCTCGTGGGAAGGGCGGATATCTGCGGCTGAACGCCCGTTCCCGTCAAAGGGATGGCGAGCGGTGAACCAGACGCATTACTTACAATGGAGAGACTGCCGCTGGCAGTCGCAGCGGAGGTCGGCGTAAATGTGGCCGTAAGAGTCGTGTTTTGGCCGGTGTTGAGAGTCAGCGGGACGGATAGTCCCGTAAGACTGAAACCCGCGCCGGTGGCAGTCGCAGCAGAGATCGTGACGCTTGCGTTGCCTGAGTTCGTCAACGTGATGGTTTGAGTTCCACTACTTCCGACCAGCACGTTTCCAAAGTTAAAGCTCGAGGGATTAGCGCCCAGCAGGCCGGTTGCGGTGGCTGCCGTTCCGCTTAAAGCAATCGTCAGAGGCGAGGCCGGAGCGTTACTCGTGAGCGAGATAGAACCACTAACGGCGCCCGAACCCGAAGGAGTGAACACCGCTGTAAAAGTCGTACTGGCACCTGCAGCAACTGTGGCCGGCAGTGTAAGCCCATTAATGGTGAAACCGGAACCGGAGACGGTAGCCTGAGAAATGGTAAGGCTCGCGGAGCCAGCATTCTTCAGCGTGATGGATTGCGAAGCATTGTTCCCGTCCACAACGGTCCCAAAACTCACGCTAGTCGGAAGTACAGAGATCTGTGGCTGTACACCGACGCCCGTCAAGGGAATCGCGAGTGGAGAACCCGGCGCATTGCTCGTAATGGACACGCTGCCGTTGGCGCTTGCGGCGGATGTCGGCGCGAATGCGGCTGTGAAAGTTGTGGTCTGGCCAGCGTTGAGTGTAAGTGGCACAGCTAACCCGGTCAGGCTGAAGCCTGTGCCCGTGGCCGCCGCCGCCGAAATCGTGACGCTGGCTGTGCCGGAATTCGTCAGCGTGATTATCTGCGACCCATTGCTTCCGACGAGCACGTTTCCAAAGTTAAAACTAGCCGGATTGGCGGAAAGGGATCCCTGGATTCCCGAGCCCGTCAAAGGGATCGAGGTTGGGGAACCGGGAGAGTTACTAGTGACCGATATGGCGCCGGAAGCGCCGGTGATTGCCGTAGCAGGTGTAAATGTAGAGTTAAAATTGGTGCTCTGCCCAGCGTTGAGAGTTAGAGGCAGCGCGGGCAACCCGCTGACGCCAAAGCCTGTGCCTGACGGGGTCGCAGCCGTGATTGTGAGAGCGGCATTGCCAGTATTACTGAGCGAGACGCTTTGCGAGCCAGTGCTGCCGACAGCCACACTACCAAAGTTCACATTCGTTGGAGCGATGGTTAGTTGCGGCTGCGCTTGCGTTCCTGTGCCGCTCAAGGAGATTGCGAGTGGAGAGCCCGGAGCGTCACTAGCGATCGAAATGGTACCGGTCAAGTTTCCCGCGGAGGCTGGAGTGAATTTTGCAGTAAATGAAGTGTTCTGCCCGGGATTCAGAGTCAACGGTGTGGAGACTCCGCTGAGGCTGTAGCCTGTGCCGGCAACAGTAATGCCTGAAATGTTGGCCGCCGTTGTACCTGAGTTGGTTATGGTAAACGCCTGAGTTCCACTGTTCCCGACGAGAACGCTTCCGAAATTAAAGCTGGAAGGGCTTGCGGCAAGAGCCGCCTGCGTACCGGCGCCTGTGAGCGCAACGGTAACGGTGGGGTTGGATGCTCCGCTGGTAATAGTGATACTGCCGGAGGCATTTCCTGTCCCCGAGGGAGCGAACTGAGCCATGAGAGTGGTGTTTTGGCCGGCCTGCAAGGTCATCGGTGTCGTCATGCCGCTCATGCTGAAGCCTGTGCCACTCGCAACGACTTGCGAAATGGTGACGCTGGCGTTCCCGGTGTTCGTCAGGGTTACTGGCTGTTTGCTATTGCCGCCGACGGAGACGTTGCCGAATGCGATGCTGGTGGGATTGGCGGTTAGCGTAGCGGTCGTGGCCACGCCGGCGCCTGAAAGTGCCAATGCCTGAGGCGAATTGGGAGCGTTGTCAGTGAAGACGATGTTTCCACTCACTGGACCGGCGGATGGCGGAGAAAATTGTACAGAGAACGTCAAACTCTGAGCTGGAGTGACAGTGGCAGGCAGGGCGAGTCCGCTCACGCCAAAACCTGTTCCGGTCACAGTCGCGAGGTTTACGACGAGGTTGACGTTGCCGGAATTCGTCAGCGTCACGCTCTGTGTGCCACTCTGGCCCATGGTGACGTTTCCAAAATTGACGGACGCCGACGAAAGAGAGAAGCCGGTCTGCATTCCGATTCCGCTCAATGAAACGGAGACCGGTGTGCTGGAAGCGTTGCTGCTGATGGAGAGGCTGCCAGTAATCGTTCCTTCAGAGGTGGGAGAAAAGGCAACAGTGAGCGTGGATGAATTGCCAGCGCTGACCGTTGCGGGGAATGTCATTCCATTTAATGAGAAAGCGGAACCAGTCACGGCGATCGAGGAGATAGTCAGGTCGGCGTTGCCGGAATTGGTCAGAGTGACAGTGATCGTGCCCCTGCTCCCGACAGCCACATTTCCAAAGCTGACGCTTGTGTTGCTGAGGGCGAGCTGTGGCGCAGGAGCGCCTGTCTGAGTGTGCTGGGCGCTGACTACGCCAGCACAGCCCGAGATGAATGACAGTGGAGCAACCGCAATCAGAATGAGAAGAGCTTGTTTTTTAGCGGAATAAATCGAGTTGCGCAGAAACGTGTACGTTTGAAACGAGACGAATCCCGTGGTCCCCATTGTGTTGTCCCCTCGAACTGCATCCCCGGTCGCAGAATAGGGAGTGAACCAGTGGGGCGATACTGGTGGAGAGGATAAAATCGGGGCAGGCGGCGGTCCTGTCCATGTGAACCAACGAGAGCTAGTTCATGGACATTTTTGGGCCTGTACTTGAGTCTCAAGAGCTGTCCGACCGGCGATTCGAGTGAGCGGAATTGAACAGCGGAAGGAGGGGTCAAAAAACCAAAGCAGGCCTAGCGCCTGGCCGAATCATGACGGTGACTCTGGCAGCAAAGGGATTGGAGGCGGCGCGCGCGCCGTTCGGATCTTTGCCGACTGCAATCACGCTAATAGTGCGTTGGCCAAATGGAGGACCGTATTTGAAGGAAGTGGAGATGTGGTCCACTTTCCCGACCGCTTTGGAAGGGTTGGGGACTTTTTGAATCAGGAGGAAATTCTGCTGATTGGTGATGTCCTCGACCTCGAAATGGTCGATGCAGTTGGTGGATTGTGCTGTCGAGCAGGCTGGCTCCGGGGAGTAATCATAGGTCCAAGTCGCGGTTACATTTGCGGCGAAAACTTTGGTGTGGAGAAGTCCCCAGGAAACGAGGATTGCAGCTGCTGCGATAAGCAGCGCTCTGGTCGTTCGCCTCTGGACGCTCGCGCTCATACTTCCTATAGGACACCTCCGGGCTTGGGACTGCGGGCGGCGACCCAGCCCGCTTCGGACGACCTATTCTAGCCGAACATTCTAACTAATCCTCACGGCACAAGACGAAGGATGACTAAGGCGAAACGCCAAAATGAAAAAGAGTTACCAGATCTTGACTCGAAAAAATATAGAGCCAGAAAGGAGCGCTCCAATTACCGGAACAGCGTTACTTGCGAGCGCGAGCGTTCTTGAGAGTTTTGGCGCCCCTTCAAGTTGATCAGCCAGAAGAGGCTTATGTCAGATTTCGGTCGAGCCGTGCGAGAGTGCGCCGCGCAGTAGTCAACCAACTCATTCTGAGAGAATCGGTGCAGCCGACTCCACATGCACTCTGTCGCTACCGCAATTGCACGAACGGCGCAACCGATGGAACGTCATTCGAATTCACAAGAAACAACATGTAGTAACCCGGCGGCGCGAGATACGCGTCGGCCGGCGCAGTAAGCGTTAGCCCGCCGGTCGCCTGTTGGAAGGTCAGCGGGACATAGCGTGTATTTTGGTCGAAGAAATGCGTTACCGCTCCAGTTCTAATCAAAACGGCTGATTGGATATTCGTAGCATCCGGCGTTCCCACGAAGAAACCGGTGGCGTAGGTAATTTGCGAGGGCGCCTGGGTGATCGTCGGGCGTGCTCCTTTAAACAAATACGGTGGTGAATAGAACTCGGCACTCTGCTCGTCTGGTACGTTTCCAAAGTCAGCGCCCATCCCCGACTGAACCACACGACCGTCGGGCAACAAAAGAGCGGTGGAGTGATACTCGCGGGGCGTGTGCATCGAAGCCATGGTGGTCCAGGTCTTGGTGGCAGGGGACCAGAGTTCCGCCGCGTAAATCGCGTTCGCGATGTTTCCGCCGTTCTTGTCTGTCTCGCCCCCCGTAGCCAGGACGGTACCATCCGGGAGCTCCGTCAAGTTCATAAAGGTGCGGGGGTAGGCCATGGAAGGCGTTTGCACCCATGCGGGAGACGGCTGCGTGGTATCCAGCACGAAGGTGGTGTTTGAGGATGGCCCAGTCTCTTGGCTGTCGGATGCGCTCCCCGCCTTCATAATGAGTCCGGGGAGGTACATCTTGGCACTGCCGCCATCGAAGATTCGCGAATCAACCACAGTCCAGGTTTGCGAATTTACATCGAGGATGTCGGTGTTCGTGGCGTACTCCGAGCCGCCGACGTGGATCACGCGGCCGTCGCCAAGCATGAACATGAAGGGATAAGTTTCAAATGGATTGTTGGCGCTGGCAAGCTGCGTCCAGGTGTTGGCCGTGGGATCGTAGATCTCGGGAATTCCCGCGTTGGAGTGATTGGTCGTCTGCCAGCCGGCGGTGACAAGAATCCGGCCGTCGGATAGGGTGGTCGCCCCTGGATACCATCGTTGATATGCCATTTTCGGAACAACCTTCCAAGTGTTGGTGGAAGGATCGAAGATCTCTGCGTTTGCTATACCGATCTCGCTGCCACTACCACCATAGCCGCCCACAACGAGGATCCTGCCGTCGGCGAGCGCCGCGTGGCCTGAGCAGAAGAGATCTGCCGATGTCGGGATATTCGTAAACACGTTGTTCACGTAATCCCAAACTGTCGGCGAGGCTCCGTCCTCATAGAAAAGCAGCTTATTGGAGTTGAGCAGAATGAGGTTTACAGCGACAGTGGGAGTGGTGACCGGTGAAGACCAGCTGCCAACTACTGCGGTATTCCCGGAATTGTCCACGGTGATCGTAACCGGAGTCGCCGTGGCGGATTGACCTCCGGCATCCGTGACCGTCGCCGTAAGCGTATGCGTTCCGGCTGTTGTGGTTGTAGTGTCCCAGGTCAAAGAATAAGGAGCGGCTGTCACCTGCGCTCCTAGATTCACGCCATCCAACAGAAACTGCACCCCTGCTATGACGTATGACGTGTCCGTCGCATTGGCTGTCACATTTGTCTTGCCCGCGACTGTGGCTTCGGGAGCAGGAGACGCCATGTTGATGGTTGGAGGGGTCGTCCCACCGGTACCTGAAGATGCCGGCAGAACTTCCACGATCGAGAGATTATAACGGTCACCGGTCGGAGCGGTATCGTTGATCGTCACCGTAGTCCCAACGACGGGCGTGGTGAGATTTTGCAATTGCACCCAGTATGTGTCTCCTGTGGCTGTAAGGTATTGGTCTTCCAAGCTTTGTCCAGGTCCGACCGTGCGGGCGATCGCATTATCGTAGTCGTTGCCCACGCCGAACACCCACGAACCGGCGCGAGTAGTTACAAGCGAGGCGGTTGGCGCACTGGATTTCGCGCTGGCGCTCTTCGTTGCTCCAATCGCCCCGGAACCATTGGTGCCGGTCTGATCCACGCCTGTGAAACTGAGAACATTAAGGGACGCGATTACCTTCTGGGAGAGAGTTGCAGTAACGGTTGTGTTGCTCAAAGGAGGTGTCGCGAACGCACGCCAAATCTCTGAAGAGCCGCTCTGCGCGTTCGTTCGAACTACCAGCGACCATGTCAGCCCGCCGCCGGCGACTCCGGTGACCGTAGTGTTCGCTCCATTCAGATAATCCGTGGCGACGAAAGCGAGGAGCAGCTCATTAGGGGATGCCGTGGAGAATGAGGGAGTTTTGATCGTAGAGCTTGCCGCCGTGCTATGTTCGGCTACTTGCTCATCGAGCGCTAGTGAGCCGGAGCCTCTGGTAGCTTGTCCCGTGAATACCATGGCTGCCGCGTTGGCACTGTTGATGGTCACAATTTGGTTGATCGGAGTAAACGTAAAACCGCTCTTGCTTGGGGTCAACGTGTATGTGCCGTTTGTGAGATTCGTGAAGCTGTAGTTGCCAGAGCCGTCCGCGGTAGCCGTGCCCGTTCCCGCTCCGCTGAGAGTCACAACTGCACCGCTTCCAGCGGTGGTGGGAGTGATGGATCCAGTCAAGCTCCAACTCGCTGTAGAAGTTGCGGTGAAATTGATGCTTGGAGCGTTGGCGCCATTGATGGTTACGGGCTGACTGGCGGGGCTGAACGTGTAGCCAGACTGGTTGGGCGTTACAATATAGGTGCCGTTCGAAAGGCCGGTAAAAGAATAATTTCCTGAACTATCCGACGTTGTCGTAGCACTTGCTGATCCGCTCAAGCTTACTAGGGCCCCGCTTCCCCCGCTAGAAGGACTAATCGTTCCCGTGATACTCCACACGGCAGTAGAGGTCCCCGTGAAATTGACTCCCGTGACGTTCGCACCATTGATGCTCGCAGGCTGGGAAGTTGGACTGAATGAGTACCCCGTTTTGCTGGGTGTCACTGTGTAGGAGCCGTTCGCCAAATTTGAGAAGGTGTAGTTTCCAGAACTATCCGCGGTCACTATGGCAGTGGCTGCTCCGCTAAGAGTAATGGTTGCGCCGCTCCCGGCCGCCGCTGGGCTAACACTGCCAGAGAGGGTGAAGCTGGACGTCACACCGACAGCAGGAAGAACCTCACAAATGCTGAGATTGTAGCGGTCACCGGTTGGAGCAGTGTCATTGATAGTCACACTTGTTCCGCTGGCAGGTGTCGGAGCGTTTTGCATCTGCACCCAATAGGTGTCGCCTGTAGGGGTGAGGTACTGGTGCACGAGTGACTGTGCAGCACCAGGGGTTCTCGCGATTGCGTTATCATAGTCGTTCCCGGTGCCGAATACCCAAGAGCCATTCTGCGTCGTGACAAGCGTGGCCTTGGGCGCTCCCGATTTCGCGTTCGCACTTGCAGTGGCCCCGATTGCAGCGGATCCGTTTGTTCCCCCGAGGCTTACTCCCGAAAAACTGACCAAGGTGAGCGAGGACACCACGCTTTGCGAGAGAGTTGCTGTGACCGAGGCGTTGATGAGTGGCGATGGCGCGAATGCGCGCCAAATCTCCGAAGATCCGCTCTGCACATTGGTCCGCACGACGAGCACCCAAGTCAGACCGGCTCCGGTGACCCCTGTCACCGTCGTGTTTGAGCCGGAAAGATAGTCCGTTTGCACGAATGCCAATAAGAGCTCGTTGGACGATGAGGTTGAAAAAGTTGGTGAGCTGACGATTGTCTTTGCAGGCGATTGATTTGCCGAGACATTGGCGTCCATCGCGATGGCTGCGTGGACAGGCGGTGCCAGGAGAAAAACAAGCATCGCGACTGCAAGGAGTGTTGCCGTGCCAAAGCCCCGGCAAATTCTATTGATCATTTTCTCACCGCCGCTCCCATTTAATTGCAAACGGATTTGCGTGCCCGATGATCCAGTTTGCGGGCCCAAACTTGCATTCAGAATCTCCAGCCAATGTGAAGTTTGTCATTGTGAACCGAGCTTTCGTTCCGGGACCAATGGAGTTTTGATGGCTGGCGGGTTGGCCAAGTCTTCAAGTTCGCCCGGTCATTCGTGGTGAGACTAAAAGCTTCGCATCCGCCCGCAAACGCCCGTTGTTGTCGCTTGTTGCGTACAGAGGCCCACGAGACACACCGCCACAAATTCATGGCTTCACAGATTTTTTGGCAATCCAGACGCCATCCGTTGCAAACAGAATGACTAAATCCGCTTGGAGATGAGGCGAGGTCCAGTTCCTTTTGTGATTCTAATAGACTTATTTTCAATGGTTTACGTACGACAGGCATATTCTCTAGCGGCATCCGCCGCATGACTACGCGGCAATGCAAGCAGTGCACCCGAGCGACACCAGAATCCTTAGGAAAGAGACTCACCAGAATAGGAAGTCAATTGCCTAAGAGCCGTGAAGCTCCGCTTACGGAAGAGGGTGCAGAGTTAGTTCGGTCAAGACAAGATACGTTAGCGATGAAAATTGAAGGGATAAAGCTTTGCCAACTAAGTGCACGACTTGGGCAGAAACTTGCACTCCAGACACAAGGTTCCTGCCGGCATTTCACTCAACTTATTGATAATAAATAACTTAAATGTGCAGGAGAGCGACCGATGTAGGGCCAGAGACGTGCAACTTTCCACAGCTGTAGGTTCTGTATCAGATTTAGGGTGGTCGATCCGGTAAGGCTCAGCCTGCGGGAAGGTCCCCGAAGGAGACTATTTTGGCAAGCAAGTTTTGGTCAAGAATATTATACGTAGGCTCATTCCTAGCGGTGATTTCGGCAATTCTGGCTCGGCCAGCTTTGGCCGTTATTCGGTTGGGCAGCGTCCAATTGTCTCAGATCACGCAATCTCCAAAGATGCTTGAGTCGGCGGCCCTTGTTTTGTTTGGAATTGGGTTCCTAGCCCTTGCATCGGTTGTCCGCCGCCTGCAAACTTCCACAGAGTAAGTCCGCACGGGACTTAGAAGCCTAACCAAACAGATTCTTATATAACACACTAGATTAGGATCGCGTAACTGAGATGTTTCTCGGAATCTCCTCGCCCTTTTGTGAATGCTTGTCGTCGTTTGGATAGCCATCCTGGCGAGGAATTGTGCTTAGAAAAGCAGTAGGTGCGTCGAGCCGATTCGTTCATTGAGTTGTACAAACTCAGTGCGTCGCCTCGGTTTGTGCCAGCCCACGGGCGTTTACACCTGTATGGTTCCGCAAGAATCTTCTCTATCAAGAGTCCCTCTTTATATTTTCGAGGCCGGAGATCAACTCCTCCCAACCTTGAGCGGCCTCTAGAGTATCAATCAGATATTTAACTTATTTTGCCAAAGTTGCTACGGAAGTGGCGACATCGAAAAATACTTGCGCCTAGGAGTGTCTCGATCCCTCTGTTTGTTTTGTTGTTTGTTAAGCCCTGAAACGACATCGTTCAAGGACCAACCGCATTGCCTGCTTTTCCGAAGATGAAGATCTGATAGGAACCTACCTGCTGGACAGCTTTGCAGCCCTGTCCTTTAGTCTGAGCGAGTGTCCAATAGAGAACAGCAGTAGCATGGCGAATAGCTCTAGCATTCAGTAGTTCCAGCGAGACCATCAGAAACACTCGATAAATTAGAGCGGCTGAGGGGGGATGTGCCGCGGCTCGAAGCAACAGCACAACTCGAAAGGACCCCTTCCAAGGTCGGCACAGACGGGCCCAGGATAACAACACTACCCTCAACCTACATGATGATGGCGACTCCATTTTGAGAGTTGGCGTTCATCGTGATTAATAATGTGTCACGCCACTTGACAATGCAGGGCCTTCATAGCAAAGTTTTTATGTGTGGTGAGCTTGCTTTGCCTGGGGGCAGGAAGCTAATCCCACCGCCCTTCCCAGCCGCTTTGCATCGATTTGATATTCGAGTTCAGGATGCAAATGGTTTATCAAGCTGCTTTTTCCGTTTCAATGCCGTCGGAGCCAATGAAACTAATCTGCTCACAGCTCAAAAGAGCTAGAGGTACAAGCTCTTTTGACCAAGGGAACGGTGTATGTCTCGGCATAAGAAGACTGAAAGCACAGAGCAGTTTTTCCGAGGCGGTTTCATCCCGCGCTGGCGTGTCATCCTGGTTTTGTGTTTTGTGGCCACAATTCTCTTCGTAAGGCAAGAAAAGGCACTAGGGGTTGCGGCCGTCCTGTTTGGCGACACCTCCGTAGAAAGATCACAAGACTCGAATTCAGCTGGGTCAGCGGAAGCCTTTCAAGTCACGGCGAGCGCAGGAGGAACGCTCGGCGCGCTGGAGGTCTATCTGGACGGTTCGTCCAGGGCTACCGAGCTTTTTGTCGGCCTTTATACAAATGCAGGAGGAAACCCCGGTGTTCTGCTTGCACAAGGAAGTAGCACGACCCTGCAAGCCGGGGCGTGGAATTCTGTCAGTGTCCCCAATACCAACATCGCGACTGGGACCGTTTATTGGATCGCCATACTCGGGACGGGAGGGACGCTGTACTTTCGTGACAGCAGTTCGGGAGGTTGTTCGAGTATCAGTAGTGCGCAGACCAATCTAACGGGACTGCCCTCCACCTGGAGTTCGGGTTCTCGTTGGCCCAGTTGCAAACTCTCGGCGTACGGCGTACCAGATCCAATTCAGCCGATCCTTTCCTACTCGCCTGGGAGCATCACGTTCAATGCTACCCAGGGTGGCGCGAATCCTAATTCTGTTCAGGTAGCTGTGACCAACGCCGGCGGCGGCACATTAAACTTCACCGATTCCGCGGACTCCGCTTGGCTGGGTGTTTCGCCGAACAGCGGGACAGCTCCCCAGAATTTGACAGTCTCTGCTAATGTGAGTGGATTGGCAGCGGGCACTTATACAGGACACGTGACCCTTACAGACTCCGGCGCACAAGGTTCTCCGGGGACTGTAACAGTCACATTGACCGTAGTGACGCCACCACCTCCTCCGACTCCCACTGTTAGTACCCTCGCTCCTGCCAGCGCTACGGCTGGCGGTTCAGGGTTCACTCTGACTGTCAGCGGCACCAACTTTGTCTCCGGCGATACTGTGCTGTGGAACGGTTCAGCGCTCGCTACTACCTTCGCTTCCGCCACTCAGCTCACAGCTGCTGTATCCTCCACGCTCATCGCTACTTCGGGTTCGGCTGCCGTCAGTGTGCAGGCTCCCGGCGGAGCCACTTCCAACTCTGTCAGCTTTGCCATCGCTGCTCCCGCTCCCACTGTTAGTTCGCTCGCGCCTGCCAGCGCCACGGCTGGCGGTTCAGGGTTCACTCTGACCGTCACGGGCACCAACTTTGTCTCTGGCGATGCTGTGCTATGGAACGGTTCAGCGCTCGCTACCACTTTCGCTTCCGCCACTCAGCTCACAGCTGTTGTATCTTCCACCCTCATCGCCACTTCGGGCTCGGCTGCCGTCAGTGTGCAAGCTCCCGGCGGAATTGCCTCTAACTCCGTCAGCTTTGCCATCGCTGCTCCCGCTCCCACTGTTAGTTCGCTCGCGCCTGCCAGCGCCACGGCTGGTGGTTCAGGGTTCACTCTAACTGTCAACGGCACCAACTTTGTTTCTGGCGATGCTGTGCTATGGAACGGTTCAGCGCTCGCTACCACTTTCGCTTCCGCTACTCAGCTCACAGCCGCTGTATCTTCCACACTCATCGCCACTTCGGGCTCGGCTGCCGTCAGTGTGCAAGCTCCCGGCGGAATTGCCTCTAACTCCGTCAGCTTTGCCATTAGCTCTGCGACGGCGCAGTTGTCGGTATCGCCGACGGCCTTATCCTTCAACGGAACTCAGGGAAGCGTCACGAACCCCAGCCCAAGCTCACTCAATGTCACAAATTCCGGGAACGGCAGTCTTACCTTCACAGCTAGCAGCGATTCCACTTGGCTTTCCGCAACTCCTGCTAGCGGCACCGCTCCGCAGTCCTTGCAAATTTCTGTCGTGGTCGGAACGCTGACCGTTGGCACATATACGGGACACATTACGGTGACTGCGGCGGGAGCGCAAAATTCACCCGCGTCAGTTCCTGTCACGTTCACGGTGGCGGCGGATACACCGCCCGCAATTTCCAATGCAGGCGCATCGTCTATCACCTCGAGCGGAGCCGCGATTACTTGGACTACGGACAAAGCATCCAGCTCGCAAGTGAACTACGGTACAACGACGGCGTACGGAAATTCCTCACCACTACAAACCACCCTTGTCACCAGTCACAGCGTAACCTTGAGCGGTTTGACTGCTGGCACGCTGTATCACTACGAAGCGCAGTCGGCAGACGCGATCGGCACCGTCGGAACATCTGCAGATTTCACGTTTACCACCACTGGCACTTCTTCCTCCTGTCCATGCTCTATTTGGAGCAGCACGACTATCCCTGGCACACCAACGGTTAATGACAGGAATGCCGTCGAATTGGGAGTCAAGTTCACGTCCAGCGTGAGTGGCTACATCACGAGCATCCGCTTTTACAAGGGCAGCCAGAATACAGGAACACATACAGGCACTCTGTGGACCAGCGGCGGGACGCAGCTGGCGACGGCAACTTTCACTGGAGAAACTAGTTCCGGCTGGCAGCAGGTAAATTTCGCATCACCAGTGGCTATTGCGGCGAACACCATCTACGTGGCGTCTTATCACACCAGTACGGGATATTACGCGGGAGATGACCAGTTCTTCGCGACCTCGGGAGTAAATCAACCACCGCTGCAGGCGCTCCCAAATGGCACGAGTGGTGGAAATGGCGTTTATGTTTACGGTTCCGGCGGAGTTTTCCCCAACCAGACTTATGAATCCTCAAACTACTGGGTGGATGTTGTGTTCAATCCGACGCAAACACTCCCGGCAACCTACAGTATCTCCGGCACGATCACGGGGGGTGGTGGGGCAACGGTAACGTTGAGCGGGGCGAGGAGTGCCACGACCACGGCGAACGCTTCCGGCAACTTTAGTTTCAGCGCTTTGGCAAATGGAAGTTATACGGTCACGCCAAGCAAGGCAGGTTTCACGTTCAGTCCGACCAGCCTGTCCGCAAC
>Ga0210384_10000430_pt1 | contig 64364 bp, 50 predicted proteins | sample IncBWH2MmetaG_FD_160574 | JGI IMG/M metagenome (GOLD analysis project Ga0210384, IMG submission 160574) | Forest soil microbial communities from Barre Woods Harvard Forest LTER site, Petersham, Massachusetts, United States - Inc-BW-H-2-M | ecosystem: Environmental > Terrestrial > Soil >...
CCAAGACGCAGCCAGCGGGCACGGCGATGCCGTGCCCCTACGAGAAGTTCCACGATGCGTGCAGTGAGGGAGGAAGAGGTCGATTGGAGGCCTAGGTTTTCGCTGCAGGTGCGGCGTTGGAATGCAGGTAGAATGCACGGCATGTCTTTTTTGTCGAGTCCGTTGCAACAGTTGCGCGAGGCGCTGGTTTCAAGCGCGCTCACTCCGCGGGTGGTGGCTGAGAGGGCGCTGTCGAAGGCCAACAGCAACGCGGGGCACAATGTGTACATCGCGCGCGTGCCGGAATGGACGTTGAGCGAGGCGGCGGCAGCGGAGGCGCGATTTGCGGCGGGTGAGAAGCCGTTCTTGTACGGGCTGCCGGTGTCGCTGAAGGATTGCTTCGACCTGGCGGGATTTGTGACCAGTTGCGGGTCGCGGTATTACGCGGAGAGGGAAGGCTTGGCGCGCGAGGATTCCGGCGTTGCGGCGCGATTGCGGGAGATGGGCGCATCGATCACCGGCAAGACCAACATGCATCCGTTGGCCTACGGGATCACCGGGGAGAATCCGGATTACGGCGATTGCTTGCAGCCGGATGACGCGCGGTGGCTGACCGGGGGATCTTCGAGCGGGGCGGCGGCCAGCGTGCAGGAAGGCTCGGCGGTTGCGGCGATTGGATCGGACACCGGCGGATCGATTCGCGTGCCCGCGGCGCTGTGCGGTTTGGCGGGTTATCGCGCGTCGATCGAGTTGGGAGAAAAGCGCGGGTTGTGGAAGGGTGGGGCGCACCTGGCGGAATCCTTCGACACGATTGGCTGGTTGTTTCGCGATTTGCGGGATGGACCGCTGCTGGCGGAGGCTTTGTTCGACTTGCGCGTGCCGAGGATGGCGGAGACGCGCGTGCGCATCGGCTGCGTGGGTGCGGCGTTTCTGGACGATTGCACCGGGGAGGCCCTCGCTGGGTTGACCCATTGGCAGCACCGGTTGTCCGGTTGTGGCGCCGAGATATTTTCGTTCGATGCGAGATTCTGGGATGAGGCCATGGCGATTTATGCGCCGATCCAGGCGAGCGAGGCGGCGGCGCTTCACGGCGCGAAGACGGGCGGGGATTTTTCGCACTTCGAGGCGTCCATTGCGGAGAGGCTGGTGTGGGGCGCGTCGATCTCCGCAGTGGAGTTGGACGATTTGCGCAGGCGTTGCGCCGTGTTTCGCGAGCGCATGGATGGGTTGCTGCTCGAGTACGATTTTCTGATTGCGCCTTGCGCGCCGGTGTGCCGGCTGGCGGCCGGGGCCGATCATAAGGAGTCACGGCGAATGATTTTGCGATATACCACACCGATGAGCCTGGCGGGGGTGCCAGTCATCACCCTGCCAGCGGCCGAGGGCGCGGGGGTGCAGCTCGCGGCTGCGCGCGGGGCGGATGCACGGTTGCTGGCTTATGCTGCCGGGCTTGGGTGATTGCCGCTAATGGATTACGGTTGCGGCGCGACTACACCGAGAAAGCGGCGCCTAAGCGCCGCACTCCAAAGCCGCGATCCAAATTAGTTGCTCGATTCAAAGGTGTGGAAGCGGCGCTCCAACTCCCATTGCTGCTGGGCTTTTTCGCTGGACTGCAGGAACGCGGCGCAGGTGGAAGACGGTTTGTCTGCACCTAGCGCACCCTGGGCGCAGGCTGCGGCCGGGCGAGAGAATGCGTCTGGATCGCGCCACAGACTGGCGCCGGGCAGGAAGCTGTGTTCCAGGCCGGTGCGGACCATCTGCTTGAGATCGGCGTAGTGGAGATCGTAGGTCTGGGCGGCGCGAACGTATTCGTGGGTTAGATCGATGCGCGACACGCCTTCGTCGTCGGTCGAGAGAGCGACGGGCACGCCGAATTGCCGGTAGATCGGAAACGGATGGTCTTTTCCGCTGACGCCGAGGATCACGTCGTTGCTGGTGAGGTTGATTTCCACCATAACGTGCTTGGCGGCCATCTCTTTCAGCAGTACGTGGGGATGATCCTCGTACATGATGTCGACGCCGTGGCCGATGCGTTCGGCGTGAGCTTGCTCGACGGCAAGGCGAATGTGGCAGCAGAGTCCTTCGTAGGGGACGAGACCCGGAGCAATCTCGCCCGCGTGCAGCGTGATGTGAATCTTGGGATAGATTTCGTGAAGGAAGGCTACGACGCGCATGTGCAGCGCATAGTCGGACATGGAGACGTAGCCGTCCTCGGGCATGACAAAGTTGAGGCCGACGAAACGTGGGTCCACGGAGGCCGTTTCGAAAGCCAGCAGCGTCTGTGCAAAGACGGCGTCCTTTGGCAGGCCGCGGAGAATCTGATAGATATAGCGGATCTGAAGATGGCAGGCCGGCGTTTCTTCCTGTTGCCCGCAGTGCTCGCGCTGCTTGCGGAGAGCTTCGGCTTCGTCTAAGTATTTGCCGCTAACGGCAACCTCGTCACGCAGTCCGCGAGCCAGCAGCGCGTCGCGGAACGTCCCGAAATCTTCGCGCCAGCCGATTTCCCTGGCCATCGCGGCGGCGTGGCTGAAATCGGGCGTGTGCATTATTTCCAGGTATTGCTCGTTTTGCGCGGAGGCGCGGGTGGCGACTTCGTCGAGCCACTCGCCTATGTGACGCGGATCGGTGCCGCCGAATTTCGAGAAGGTGTCGAAGAAATGATCGTGGCCCGTCACCCCGGGGGACGGGACGAAACCCCGCATCGAGAAAGCGTCTATGAGCGCATCGTAGAGATGTTGATCCCTGTAGGCCTGGATGGCCGGAACTTTGCCATTGTCGCAAGCGGATTGCGGCGAGTTGGCGTTCGACGGGGCTTGCGGCTTGGCAAAAGAGAGCGCCGCGACGTCGACGCAGAGGTGATCTTCGGCTGCGGCGCGGATAAAGGATTCCGCGTAGACGGCGCCGCTCAGGTGCATGTGGAGATCGGCGCCCTTGGGCATCGTGAACAGGAAATGGCGAAGGGCAATGGGATTTGCGCGAACAGTTTGCAAGGAGCGCTCGGCGTATTGCTCCCCGGGAGATAGCTTCGCAGGAGAAGAAGGCTCCTTGGTTTGCGCGGAGGCTGAGGCAGCCACGCAGCACAAGAAAACGACGACGAGGCAACATGCGGAGCGGCGAATTATTCTTGCGACCTTCATTTTTCTATCCTCTTGGATCTGCATTTTCGCGGCGGGCGTTGTTCGCCGGGGACACAATTCAAAGCTAGTTTCCTCCGAAGGAGCCGCCATTATAGCTAATTCATTGGAGGGCGGTGAGCTGCGACGTAGAACCTGCGATGATGTTCTGGGAGGCAAAAAAAATGAAAGCATTCTTCACCATGAAACGAATTGGCGTCCACGCCAGTGTCCCTTGCACCGGTTGCGCGCGGCCTGTATCGTAAGCCGCCCTCATCGCAAACTGGCGTAACGGAGAAGAAGGAGCGGTCCTGCATGGAGCAACCAGCAACGGCAGAGGCACAGGGCCAAGCGCAGCCAAAAGCTGCGGGCTATGGTTTGCGGCGCGAAGTGCTCTCGCCGATGGAAACGCTGGCGCAGTCGGTCTCCACGATCGCGCCTACCACGACGCCGGTAGCGACCATTCCATTGGTGTGCGCATTGGCTGGTAACGGCACCTGGCTCGCCTACGTGCTGGCAACCGTAGCGATTCTATTGGTGGCCTTATGCATCGCGCGTTTCGCGCGCTACTCCGCTTCGCCTGGGTCCTTGTACACCTACGCTTCGATGATTCTGCCTCCATCGCTGGGGGCTACCGCTGCCTGGAGCCTGCTGCTGGCATACATCGCTACCGGAGCCAGCGTTATCGGCGGCTTCTATCACTACGCCAACCTGCTGGTGCGCGACTCCACCGGCCACCCTGCCTCCGCCGTGCTTTTTTCGGTGCTGGCCACCGGCATTTCCATGTGGATCGCCTGGCGCGACGTGAAAATTTCCGCCCGGCTCATGCTATGGATCGAAGCCGTCTCGGTGGCGATGATCCTGGGCGTGATCGTGCTGGTGCTGGCGCGCCACGGCTTGCACCTGGACTGGCAGCAATTTCATCTGCAAGGCATGAGCGGCAGCGGCCTGCGGCTGGGCCTGGTTCTAGCGCTCTTCAGCTTTGTGGGCTTCGAGAGCGCCACCACGCTGGGCTCCGAAGCGCGCAATCCTCTAAAAACCATTCCGCGCGCGGTGATACAAAGCGCCATCCTAGCGGGAGCTATCTTCATTGTGTGCGCCTACACCGAAGTACTGGGCTCGCGCATCGCTGGGCAAGATCTGGGCACCAACCAGGCGCCAATGCGCACGCTGGCCGTTGTAGGCGGCGTGCCGGTGCTCGGACTATTGATCGATATCGGAGCATTGGTAAGCTTGTTCGCGGGAACGCTGGCGTGCATCACCGCGGCGGCGCGCGTGCTCTTGCTGATGGCCCACAACGGCCTCGCGCACAACAAACTGCGCGCCACGCATGCCCGTAATGAAACTCCAGGACGCGCCATAGTCGTCACGGGTACGGCCGCGTTGCTCCCGGTGGCTGTGCTGGCAGCGCGCGGCGCGAGCGGGCTGGATGTCTACGGATGGATGGGGTCGCTGGCGACCTACGGATTCATCGTGACGTACGCACTGGTTTGCCTTGCCCTGCCGCGCTACCTGCGGGACCGCGGCGCCTGCCGCCCCGGCGCACGGATCATCCCCGGACTGGCTTGCGCCGCCATGCTTCTGGCGCTGGTGGGGAATCTTTATCCGGTGCCGGAAGGACCCTATGGCAAGCTGCCTTACATATACCTGGCGTATCTCGCCGCGGGTTTGCTTTGGTTTCTGTGGCACGACCGCCGAGTTAAAAAAGCGGCGCTGGCCTAAAATTGGCGCGACGGCGTGCCACTAGGGCTGTCCTTCCGTGTCTGGCTGCACCAGCAGCAGCAACACAATACCGACGACGGTGAACATCCGGAACGCGGCCTCCTGGCCATTCCACGTCTTCGACTGCCACATCAGGAACCACTCCCCACCGACGCTGAGAAAAGCCACGAGCCACATCAGCAGGCTAAGCGAGAGCGCCGCGATCGCCACGCTCTTAGCGGAGTGAAAGGCTGCGGCAGTTCCCCGAAGCGTCCCCGCGAGCCGCAATCCACCCCACCAGCACAACAACATCGTTACGGTCTCCCAGGTAATGATCGAGAGATAAAAGCCGGTGTGCAGCGCCGGCTGGTTCAAGGCACGCCACATGCCGTGGTTGGCCGCAAACGTGGAATCCATCATCAACACATGGCGAATGAACTGATAGTTGGAATCGTAGTCCGTTACGTTGTTGAAAACGACGAAGGAGTAGTACAGCGCCACCGCGAAGACCAGCGACATCTTGGCTATGCGCAGGGTCATGGCTTCTCCGGTGAAGAAAATGTTTGGAAGTAGGCAGCCAAAGCCTGAAGAGTGGAATCGTCGTAAGCCGGATTACCCGGCATCTGCGCTTTCGGGTTTTTTGCGGCCGGGTTGCGCACATACGCGGCGAAGTACTCCGGCGAAGCCGTGGCCCACGCCGAAAGGTTCTGCCAGGAGCGGCCGGCCTTCTGTCCGCCCTCGCTGCCGAGATTGTGGCAACGGAAGCAGTTTTGCTGCGCGATGCGGTAGCCCGCTTGCACCGGAGAATCGGCAGCGCGCGGTCCACGCGGTGCGATAGCGCCGAAAACCGCCTTCTCGTCGCGGAATTCCAGCCGCACGACGCCCCAGGGGATTTGCGGCTCGTCGGCATGCGACAAGATCTTGAAACCCGGAGTGAATTTGGGATGCGAAATCATGTACGGGCCCATATCGAAGCCGTGGCCCTCGGAATCTTTTGGCCAACCGGAGGGCGGCTGCCCGTTCACGGTCAGCACCAACAGCGGATGGTGCGCCAGCATGTACGCGCGCGGGTAGCTCGTGCGGTACAGGTCGTCGCAAATCGCAATCAGCAGGTCGGACTCCGGCCCCGCGCCGAGATGCCGGATTAATTCTTCCAACAAAACTCCGCTGACCCGTGTCACGCCGACGAAGTTGCTGTCGTCTGTTACTGCGTAACTCGCCTGAGGCAAAGCCAGCAGATCCTCGCGCGTGATGTAGCGCGTCGTTCCTGGCGGAAGACTCGCGAGTTCCCCGCCCACCTCCAGATCGGAAGGCGATCCACGCTTTTCATGCAATTGGGAAGCGGCTACGGCGGAGGCCGAGGACTGTTTTCGCGCATGCCCTTCACTGGCGAAGTAGCCCGGCAGCGCCGCGGCGGCGGCGAGAAAAACAAAAGCGGCCGGCAAGCCGAGGCTAGTCAAACTTTTTTGCATGGCACATGCTAGCGCACGCTCACCGGTGCGCAAGAAAAATATTCGCGCGGCGCGCATGTGGAATTTGCGCCGCTATGCTAAAGTGCCGCGACGTTTTCGCAATGCACGCCGTCCAGATCCATGCCAGCAGGAATCGAAGCGCGGCTTCAGGAACTCGCTATTGTGTTACCGGAATTGCCGGCCCCCGGCGGAAACTATGTTCCTGCGAAAACGGTAGGCCACATGCTGTACCTCGCCGGAGTCATTTCCACCAACTCCGCGGGCGTGATCACCGGGACGGTGGGCCTGGACCGCACCATCGAAGAAGGCTACGCCGCGGCGCGTGCCTGCGCCCTGACGCAACTGGCCGTAGTGCGGCGTCACCTCGGTTCGCTGGACGCCGTGAAGAGCATCGTCGGCGTCAACGGCTACGTGAATGCTGTGCCGGGCTTTGCGGATTCTCCTAAAGTCATCAACGGCGCTTCGGACCTCTTCGTGGAAATCCTGGGCGACGCCGGGCGCCACGTGCGCGCAGCCATCGGCGTCTCCGCGCTGCCGCGTAACGCGCTGGTGGAACTGCAGATTGCGGTCGAGGTGTAAGGGCACCAATGGCCGAGCACGTTCTTTCCGCGGAACCGACCCACTCCCGCTGGAATCGCGCGCTGCCACCACGGCTCCGCATCGCTCCGGGCGACACCCTACATCTGGAATGCCAGGACGCCAGCGGCGCGCAAGTGCATCCAGGGATGACCGTTGACGGATTCCTCGCCATCGATCGCGGCCGAATACACGCCCTCACCGGACCGATTTTCGTGCAAGGCGCTGACCCAGGCGACGTCCTGCAGATCGACGTCCTCGAAGTGGCGCACAAAGGCTGGGGCTGGTCGAGTGTCATCGCCGGGCTCGGCTTCCTGAAAGAGCGCTTTGCCGAGCCCTACCTTTTTCACTGGCAACTCGACGGTGCGGTCAGCAAGTCCCTCGCGCCCGCGATCGTGCCGCTGCGCCCGTTCTGCGGCGTGATGGGCGTCGCGCCGGCGGAAGACGGCGATTTCCGCACGCGGCCTCCAGGCATCTTCGGCGGCAACATGGATGTGCGTGAGCTGTGCGGCGGAGCCACGCTGTATCTGCCGGTGCTGAATCCCGGCGCGCTTTTTTCCGCAGGCGACGCCCACGCCGCGCAAGGCGACGGCGAAGTGTGCATCAACGGCATCGAGTGCCCCACCGACGTGACGCTGCGCTTCCACTTGCATAAGCAGCGGCCGCTGGCGGGACCGCTGATCGAATCCGCCGCATCGCGCAGGCCAGAAGCAGGGGAAGACGCCTGGATCGTGGTCGAATCCGGGACGGATGCCATCGCCGCGGCCCGCGCAGGCACCTCGCGCATGATCGACCTACTGGCCGAACGCTGGGGTTTCAGCGATGTCCACGCCTACCTGCTCTGCAGTGTCGCGATGCATCTGCGACTGAGCCAAGTCGTCAACGAGCCGATGTTCACGGTCAGTGCCGCGCTCCCGAAGCATGTTTTGCCGCGGAGGAGGCTCTTCTGATGAAGGCCCGTGTCTTTGCCTCCTTGACGTCTCCTTCTGCCGGAGACTACAATCCGCCGCGAGCAGGACCTCATCCCATTCGCATAGAAATCTAAAAAATGGATTTGCCGAAACCAAAGAATTCGTTTCGATTTCAAATGCAATCGGAGTAGCTTGCTTTAACTATTTTTGAGTCGATGGGACTGTGTCGGGCGTAGCCGGTATTTCCGGGATAAACAACGAACAACAGGGCTTGGACAGCCATTTGGCGGGAAGTTTCAGGCCAGGTGCATATTGACAATTTCAGGGAGGGCGCACGGATGACCAAGAGAACCGAATTTTCCATTTTCCTCCTAACCTCTTTGGTGTGGATTGCTTTCGCCCTTACCCCGCGCGTGCAGGCGCAGCAAACTCTGGGCGGAATTGCCGGCACGGTCACGGACAGCTCGGGCGGCGTGTTGCCCAGCACGACGGTGACGATCGTAGGCGATCAAACCAAGCTGACGCGGACGCAGAAGACCAACGACAACGGTGCGTACGACTTCGTGAACTTACCGATAGGCACGTACACTCTGACGTTTACTCACGACGGGTTTCAGACGCAAAAAATACCCTCGGTCACCGTGCAGGCGGACCGCACCGCGACCTTGAACACGGCGCTGAAGATCGGCCAGGTTGGCACCACCGTAACCGTTGAGGCCACGCCGCTCATGAACGCGGAGGACACGACCAACGGCTACATCCTGGAACAAGAGCAGATCGAGTCCGTGCCGCTGCCCACAGGGAGCTTCACGGGCATTGCCATCCTCTCTCCTGGCGTCAACGCAGAACTTTCCGGCGGCACCGGCGTCAACAACGGTCTCGGCAACCAGCCGATCTGGGCGAATGGCCAACGCGACACCAGCAACACTTTCCAGCTGAACGGCGTCGACGCCAGCAACCTCTTCAACGGCAAAAGCACCAGTTCGGTGGCTTCCGCACGCGTCGTTAACAACACTGGCATCGGCGGTGCCGCAAGTCTTTCGAGTACCACAGCGGAACCCATTCAGAGCACGGCGGCACCTTACCTGGCCATTGGCCAGGCGCTACCCACCCCCGCTCCGGAGACCATCGAGGAATTTCGCGTAAACACCTCGATGTACGATGCGCAGCAAGGCTCCACGAGCGGAGCGCACGTGGACATGAGCACGGCCTCCGGCACCAACAATCTACACGGCAGTGCCTATATTCATCGCGGAACCGACGCGCTCAACGCCGCTCCGTTTTTCTACAACGCCGACCCCAACATACCCGCGAGCGACAAAGTGCCGCAGTTGCACCGCTACAGCGCAGGCGGAACTCTGGGTGGGCCCATCAAGAAGAACAAACTGTTTGGCTATTTGAGCTACCAGCACATTCACGATTCCGATCAAGAGATCGGTAGCTCGCGAGTCGCAGTACCGCCTGGACTTACGAACGATCGCAGCGCCGCTGCCTTGGCCGCTCTTGTCAACGGCAACTTCCCCGCATCGGCTACGGTTAGTCCCACTGTTGGCACGGCGGCCGGCGATATCAGCCCCATCGCTTTCGGTCTGTTGAACTATAAGCTTCCCAACGGCCAGTTTCTGATTCCCTCTGCCGGGACTTTCACGCCGACGATCAATTTCCCGGAGAACACGTTTACGACCGGAACCGCCTATTTTATCGCCGATCAAGCGGTCTCCAACCTGGATTGGATTGTGAGTCAGAAAGATACTCTGGCGCTGAAATACTACTACCAGCATGATCCGAGTATCGCCCCGTATGCCTACTCCGGCTCTCCGGGTTTCACGCAACATCTGGATGCGGGCAGCCAGGTCGCGTCGATTACCAACACGCAGACGTTGAAACCCAACTTGAGCCTCGTTGAGGTTCTTGGCTTCATTCGAGAAAAGGTCTACAGCACCATCTCGCAGCCTTTCACGCCCCAGCAATTTAGCAGCTACGTTCAGAATCTCACCGGGCTATCCTCGGCGGATTCATCGATCAACACCTTCGGTTCCACGTTTTTCCCTGGCCTGTCGATTGTCGATAACTATGGGAACTCCGCACCATACAACGTAAATTTCGTGCCGAACGCGGGCATGAATATCGGCGATGGCGCCAATTCCCAGGGTGCATTTACGGGCGTTTTCCAAAACCGCTTCATGCCTTCGGCGAACGCCATCTGGACTTTGGGCAAGCACACCCTGACGTTCGGCGGCAGTTTCTCCTACACACAGCTCAACACTCGGGACAACCGAACCAACAAGGGCACCATCGCTTTCGCTGACTTCTCGCAATTCCTGCAAGGTTTAGAGACCTCCTATAGCACCAACGGATTCGTGACCAGCGCGTTTCTCCAGGGCGACGCCAATCGCTACTATCGCGCCAAGGATACCGGCGCGTACTTGCAGGATAAGTTCCAGATTCGACCCAATCTCAGTCTGACGGCTGGCGTGCGCTTCGACGATCACGGGGGGCTCACAGAGAAGAACGGGCGCTTCTACAATTTCGATCCCTCGCTGTACAACTACGACGCAACGACGGATACGATTGTCTCGAACGGCTTCATCATTGCCGGCAACAATAAGCTGTTCCCCAGCAAGGGTGTCAGCGATTCCACCCTGACCGGCAGGCAATGGGGCCTTGCGCCGCGCCTCGGAGTGGCGTGGAGTCCCAAAAAGTTCAATAACAAGATCGTGGTCCGCGCGGGCTGGGGTATGTACTACGACCGCGGCGAACTATTCACCTATCTCTCCCCTGGGGTGGCCGCTGGCGTCATTCCCGGAGGACCGTTCGGCGTCAACCAAGCACCGCCTTTTGTGAATTCCCAGGTTTGCACCGCGATTGGCGGCTTCTACGAGGGATTCATTCCTACGTGTGATCCCACGCAGCCGAACGGCGGCTCATTTTCAAATCCTTGGGGCGCGACCCTCGGGCCTCCTCCTACTGGCAATCCGGCCACGATTACCCTGCCCAATGCGGCAGCCGTCGCGAGCGGTTCACCTCTCTTCGCCTTTGCCGATTACAACCGGGCCAACAAGCTGCCGTACACGCTCAACCAGATCGTCGACATCCAATGGCAGCCGCGCAATGACCTTTCTATCGAGATCGGTTACGTGGGCAACTTGGGACGCCATGGAGTGATTCCCATACCGTTCAATCAAGCTCAGATCGCCACGCCAAGTCACCCGATCCATGGCCAGAACTACACCTACGGCTACACCGTGGAGACTCCTGCGGGCTGCAACCCAACTACGAACTTGGCTGCATGTACGGCATATACGCCGACCTGCAACCTGAATGGCGTCACGAGTGGTTGCACCGGGATGGGACTGCCCGACGGAACCCAGATGATGGCGAACTATGAAGGCGGCAACGTGGACCTCCGTGTTCCCTTTATAGGCTATTCGTCGGAATCCGAGTCCTACACCGCGGCGGGCATCTCGGCCTACAACGCGTTCCAGGCCCATGTCGAGAAACGCCTAAGCCATGGTTTGCAGGTGGGTTTTTCCTATACCTTCTCACACTCTACCGATGAGCAAAGCGGACTGGGTCTCTTCTTCAACGGGAACAACCCGCTGAATCTTCGCTCGGCCTATGGACTGTCTGATTTTGACCGCAAGCATGTCCTGAACTTCACGTATCTCTACCAGTTACCCAAGTTCTATGACGTCTCGTCGCTCAAGGGCAAGCTGGCCAATGGGTGGGCCATCGAGGGTCTGGCTATCGTGCAAAGCGGCCAGCCGTACAGCATCGTGGATTACTCCGGCGCGGTTGGTAGCATCTTCTACGGTACTTCCGACGGCATCACCAATCCGGTTGTCCCGCTGGGCACGTGCACGCCGTCGAAGGCTCTCACGGGAGCGAGCGGCGCGGCGCCCGGGTCACCAGCGCTCAATGCCGCATGTTTCACCTTACCGCTCCTAAATCCGGGTGATTTGGGCGGCGCTATCGCTCCGGGCGACACCTTTGAAACTAACTTCACGACCGGACAGCGCAATATTTTCCGTCAACCCTGGCAACGGCGAGCGGACGTCTCGATTGTCAAAGCCACGCGGTTGTCAGAGCGATTTTCGGCAAAGTTTACCTTCGACGTTTTCAACGTGACCAACACCGCCAGCTTCGACATCCCAATCGACAACGTCTCACAAAACCTGTTCTTCAACGATTTCCCGGTATTCGGCTCTTCGCTTTACTCTTCACCTACGGCGAGCGGCTTGGGCATCGTGAATAAGACCATCGGCAGCCCGCGGCAAATTCAGATGACGCTGCGCCTGCTTTTCTAGTCCGCCCTCCAAAGATTAAGATCGCGGGGCTTCCGAGTAGCTCGGGAGTCCCGCGGTTAGCGCGTCTCTTTATCTTTGACGGTAATTCTCACGCAGGCGAGTGGCGCACAGGCGGTCTGCTTCCTGTTCGACAGGAAACCCGGGATTCAGTTTCAATTCGCACGGACTGCCACCGACAACATCTCCACCCGAGCCGCGTCGAACCGCCCCTGCAGTTCCGCTGCGGACGAAAAGCTCTTGCCCGCCACGTGCCGCGCGGGGAAATCAAAGCGAATCGATGGCTCCGCAAACGGGTAAGGATCAAGCCAAAAGTCTCGCGGCCCCACCGGCCGCGCCTCGACCTGGGTGTGGCCCCCGTCCCGCAGCGGCAGCGGATGCAACAGAAAAGCCGGCTGTCGAAAGTCCACGCAGGTGAGCAAAGAAAGATAGTCGGTGGCCTGGAGCAGCCGAAAATGCTCGCCTATGGCGGTTTCGCCGGCCTGTTCCGGTGGGAATCGCGGATCGCTGGCGATTTGTATCCGCAGCGATTGCTGAAAAGTTTTCTGCTGGTCGAGAAACTGGTCGAGCAGCGGCAACTGCGCGGGCGCGATCGTGGAACGGTCGGCGTGCTCGGTCAGCAAGTTGAAGGTATGCATGGAGATAAGCACCGCCGCATAAGGATCCTCGGACGCGATCAGGCGAACGGCGCGGTCGCGCACCGCCAGATAGTCGGCGAGATCGATCTCCTCAAAGGCCGAGTACTTCCCAACCAGCTCCACCGAGAACGCGCTGGGCTTGCCCTGGCGGGTGATCTGCGGCGCCGCATCGCGTGCCGCCCAGCCGTCATCGTGGCGGGCGATGCCTTTCAGCACATTGGTCCGCGGCTCCGGCGGCAGAAACCGCTCGTTGCCCCAGCGCTCCGCGAAAGCTCCCGCGAGGCGCGCGTGGTCCGGGTGCGTAACTAGCCACCATCCCGTCTCCGTCTCCAATCGCAACATGGTTGCCACCCCTCGCAGAAACTTTGGCGATTCAGTCGGTTTCCGGCACGCGCGCCGATTCGTGCCAGCGGTGCAGGCAATACCATTCCAGAAACATCACCACGAACAAAAATCCGAAGCCCAATACGGTCGCGGCCAGCACCAGCGCGAACAAATAATCCGTTTGGAGCTGTGACGACGCGTACAAGATCGAGTAGCCTAGCCCGCCTTCGCCAACACGGCTCGAGCCGGCGTACAGTTCGCCGATGACGGCGCCGATCACCGCAATGCCGCTGGCGATGCGGATTCCCACGAAAAGCGACGGCACCGAATGCGGCAAGCGCAGCTTGAAGAGCAGTTGCGCCCGCGAAGCGTTGTGCATCAGGAAGAGATGCACCAGGTTTTCCTCCACACTGATCAGGCCCTGCGTGGTGTTGGCGATGATCGGCGCCAGCGACATGATGAAGGCGATCAGTGTCACCGCCCCCGTTCCCGCGCCCACCCACATGATGATCAGCGGCGCGATGGCTATGATCGGCACGGTCTGCAGCAGCAGCGTGTACGGGTAAAGCATCTTCCGAACCCAGCGCGACTGCGCGAAGATCAGCGCCACCACCACGCCCATCGCGGTGCCGGCGATCAAGCCGCCCGCAGCCTCTTCCGCCGTAATCGACAAGGATGTGAGCAGCGATGGAAAGCGTGCGCCAACCGCCTTCGCCACGGCATACGGTGAAGGCAGCATGTACGGCGGCACATGGAAGATCCATAAAATCAGCTGCCACAACGCCACCAGGGCCGCGAAAACCGCAACGGCGTTGCCCAAGGTAATCAGCCGGCGCCTCATGACGTGAGCGCCTCCCGCAAGGTCCGCGACACCTTCCCAACCAAATCATCGAACTCCGGCGTGGAGCGTAACGCCGCGGTGCGCTCCGGCGGAAGCTCCACGGGAAGCATGGCGTGAATTCGTCCTGGGTTAGGCGCCAAGATCACAATCCTGGTGGAAAGAAAAACCGCTTCGGCCACCGAGTGGGTCACAAAGACTGCGGTCCACTTCTGCTCCGCCCGCAGACGCAACAGCTCTTCATTCAAACGGTCGCGCGACATCTCATCCAAAGCCGCAAAGGGTTCATCCATCAGCAGCAGCCGTGGGCTGGTGGCCAGCGCTCTCGCGATGGAGGCGCGCATCTTCATGCCGCCGGAGAGTTCGCGCGGATAGGCCTTGGCAACGTGGCTGAGACCAACAAGCTCGAGCAGCGCCGCGGTCGTCTCTCGCCGCCGATCCTTGCTCGCGCCCTCCAGCTCCAGGCCCAGGCCTACGTTCTGCCACACGGTGCGCCAAGGAAGTAGGCTGGCGTCCTGAAAAATGTACGAGATGGTTTCGCGCGCATTCTTGGGCGTCAGGCCGTCGACGGAGATGGTCCCGGCGGTGGGCGGCGTCAGCCCGGAAATCAACTTCAGCACCGTGGATTTTCCGCAACCTGAAGGCCCGATGAAAGTGACGAACTCGCCCTTGAGAACGACCAGGTCCAAATCATCTAGCACCGCCTGGCCGTTGCCGTAGCTCTTACGGACGCCGGCGAATTGGATCATTGGTACTTCCACGTCAGAGCTCATCCCGCGCTCTCGCTTACCGGCAAGTACAATGCGGCCGGCCGCTCGCGGTCGTGGTAGACGATCTGTGTGGAGCGTTGCCAGTCCCAAGAGGTGGCGCGGCAGGACGCAACCCCGCTTCCGGGATTGCGGTCGTAGAGCGGGAAAGCGCTGCTGGCAACTTCCAAGCGAATGCGGTCGCCCCGGGCAAAGCAGCACGAGATAGGCTCAAGGAGGAAATCCCAAAGATGCACCCTGTCCGCTGTGTAGCCTTTCTCTCGGAATAACCAACTCGACCGCGCAATGCCGATGCAAACGAACTCCGCCGCTCCATTTGGCTGCACGCGAACGAGCTTGGCGGTGAAGTCGGTGTGGGCTGAGGAAGTAGCGCAATAAAGGACAACGCGCGGGACGCCAAAGACTCGCAATGCCTGCGTCAGCGGCCCCGTTGTGTAAACCAGGAGATTGTTGCCCAACTCCAACGTGGCCTGATCGAACGGGCCCCTTTGCGCTGACGGACCTCCCGGTGCCAGGACCGGAACCTCGGGGTCGTAAACGAAGATGTCGCAAGGCTCCGCCTCGGCAGGCGGCGCCGTTGAAAGCGTCCCATCACCCTTGCGGGAGTTGGCCCTGCCCCCGCTATGTATATAAAGGATGTGGTTTGGCTCCGTAGGAAAGGCATCGGCGTGCCGCCAGCGGTTCTCCCCAAGCACAAAATGGCGGACGCGCGGCTCGCCGGCAAATTCGCCTGAATCTTTCAGCCAGTGATTGAACCAGCGCAACAGAATCGCATCGGTGTCCAGTAGCGCCTCCACGCCAAAGTCTGTCCCTCCGACGCGATCACCCCAGGGAATGTGTTGCCACGGTCCCGCGATCAGGTATTGGTGTTCACGCGCGAAAGCGCTGCCCGCGCGCTGGCACAGCGCCAGGAAGCCATCCACGCTGCCTTTGAGATAGGTGTCGTACCATCCGGCAACATGCAAGGCCGGAACGTTGATGCTCCCCAGCGATTGGCTCACATCCAGCGACGACCAATACTCACCCGGCTCGGCGTGATCGAACCAATCGAGAACATAGTGAGGCACACCTTCGCCGTGCAGAGCAGGGTGGTCACGGAAAGGCAGAACGCCGGTTTGCGCCGCCAAGTTGGCCCAAGCTTGTTCCAGCCGGTCGCTGGCTCCGCGCAACTTCTTTCGGCGGGTGTCGGCCTTCAGCATCTGGAGTCCCCAGCCGAGGCTGGAAGCGAGTCGCAGCGCACCCTGGTGATAAAACCAGCCGTGATAGAGGTCGCAGGCCGTCATCCCCGGCGCAATGCACGCTAAGCCCTCCGGCTGTTCCGCGGCCGCGAGCAGTTGCGTCATTCCCTGGTAGGAAAAACCGTACATGCTGATGCGGCCATTCGATTCCGGCCGCTCGCGCAGCCAAGCGATGGTTTCCGCTCCATCGCGCGCTTCGTTACGAAAGGGATAAAACTCGCCTTCGGAATCGCCTCGCCCACGCACGTCCTGGATCACCACGTTGTAGCCGTGGCGCGCAAACCACACCGGGTGCGCGTAAACCACCGTAGACGCGATGTCTCGCCCGTACGGCTGGCGCATCAGGAGTGTCGCTTGCGGACCAGGCTGTGGCGGGAAGTAGTGGTCCGAAACTAGTTCCACGCCGTCGGACATGCGGCAACGCACGCCGCGCTCCAGGCGCACGCCGTTGCCGCAAACGGCCAAACTCGACGCGCTCATGGTTTCGGCGGATGCGGGTTTGGATAGCGCGCCATCGCCTGCAGGGCGGCGGCCAGCCGCGTTGCGGCTTCGTCCAACCAGCGCGCGCCATTTTCCGCCGTGGCTGGACGTGGATCGCCCATAACGCCGCTGGACGCTATGTCGCGGGTGAGCCACGCGAAAGTCGCGGGAGCGTTTTCCGGAAGCAGCATCTCCGGCTTAGAAATGTCCGCGATGTAGTTGACCGTGTAAGCCGAGCGATCCACCAGTTCCGGCACCGAAGCCAGCAGCAGAGCTGTCTCCACTTCACCCGCGTGAAAACCGTAAGCTTTTTCTTGCGGATGGAGGCTCTCGAAGGCGATCCCGCCCGAGCCATGCAACGCAAAGGTTCGCAGGCCAAATTCGGCTCGCAGGTCGCGAGCCATCACGTCGATCAGCGCGGTGTTGCCGCCATGGGTGTTGTAAAGCACCAGCTTCTGAAACCCCGCGCGGGACAGGCTTGCGCCTAAATCGTGCAGCACGGCCATGAACGTTGACGCGCTCACCGACAGCGTTCCGGGAAATCCGATGTGTTCGTTGCTCTTGCCGTAATGCACCGGCGGCAAAGCGTAGGCCGGCAACTCCGGCGGCAGTTTGTTCAGCGCGTGCCCCAGCAGCAAGTTGTTGATCAACGTGTCGGTAGCCAGAGGCAAATGATGGCCGTGCTGCTCGATGGCCGCCGTGGGCAGCACCAGCAGTGTCGAATCGCGCGGCAGCGCATCCACTTGCTTCCAGTTCAGGTAAGCGAAGTTGCGCGCGTCGGGAATCCAGGTCTTCATTTTGCGGCGGCTCCGGTTGCCGCGGTCTCCGGCTCAAACGTAGCCATCTTGCCGGGATTCAACAAACCCTTCGGATCGTAGCGCCGCTTGGCAAGCAGTTGCACGTTGTCCGCGCGATAGCGTCCTCCGCCCTCGACGTTGTTCACGTGGGGATTGGCCACGAAAACCCCGATCTCGCGGCAGAAATCGATCATTTCGTTCAACCGCTCCTCCGTGGTGTAGTAAACCAGCGGAATCGCTCCGGGAATCATCTGCCCCTCGCCGTTTTTCCAGAACTCCATGTGAAAAAGAATTTCCTGGCCAAATCGATCCTTCAATTTCCGTAGTTGCTCGCGTACCGTGGCGGGATCAAACGCGCACTGCAGATAAGTGTAGGCCTCATCCGTCTTCATGGCCCAGAGCGTGGTGTGGTTCCAGGTGTAATCGGAAAGCAGCGGCCTGGTGCGCAACCCGAGGTACGCGCCGGCGTAACTCACGGTTCCGCCAGCTTCCCGTGCCGCAGCTTCCAGCGCCGCGAGTTGCCCAGAGGCAATCAGAAAGAAGATCAGCGCTTTCCCTTCCGGCGCGCATTGCGCCACGGGCGTGAAAAAAGAAGGAATCGGCCACTCGAACGTGGTGACCAGCCGCTTCATCCATTGCTTTTGGTTGGAGACAAGTTCGCTGAAATCAAACGCGGCGTCGAAGCTGTCAAAAGCGACAGCGCACTGCGACCATTGCACAGCTGGCGTCAGTGCCAGCCAAATTCGGGTAATCACGCCGTTGGTGCCCCAGGCGTGCAAAATGTCGTGCACCGCTTCTCCCTCGTGCCGCAGCAGACGAGGCTCTGCCTCCATGGTGACCACCTCGAGAGCTCGAACGGTGGCAAAGTCCCGCAGATTGCCGTGCGCCACTGAGCCAATGCCTCCCGATCCGCCGCCGAGAAACCCTCCCACCGTGGCCTTGACGATCGTTGAGGGGTAGCACCGCAGCTCCCAGCCTAATTTGCGTGCTTCGTTTTCCAACGCGCCGAGGCGCACGCCAGGCTCGCAGACCGCGACGCCTTCCGCCTGGATCGTTTCGATCCGATCCATCCGCGCCAGATCGAGCACCACTCCGCCTTGCAGTGGAACCGCTTGGCCATAGTTGCCAGTGCCCGCGCCTCGCACAGTCACCGCAACATTGTGAGCGTGGCAGTAGCGCAATACGCTCTGGATTTCCGGCGCGCTCAGCGGCTGCACCACCAGGTCGCCCACCTTGCCGTCGAGCTGCTTGCGCAGCACCGGGGAATACCAGTAGAAATCACGCGAAAGCTGCTCCACGAGCTCGGGCTGCGTGAGCACGCGCGCGCCATCGCCAAGAAGCGAAGCGAGTGCGGCGGCGTGGCTGGCATCCATGGCGTGCGCGCCTTTCCAAAGGCTATGACTTGCGCGGATTCTTCCTGCGCGTGCTCCACTTGCGAAAGGCCTGCAACATATTCGGATGCGTGAAAAGCGTGTAACAAAGTTCGCGCAACACGGGACCTTCCACGATGCACTTCATGTCCGCGCGCCGCGCCACTTCTTTCGCCGCGATGTGAATCTGCAGGCAGTGGCGGTTGGCGTCGGCGATGGTTGCGCCAAAAACCACGCGGTCCAGCTTGGCCCACAGCGCGTTGGCCATGCACATCGGGCACGGCTCGCAGGTGGAGTACAACGTGTATCCCGCCAGGATAGGGGACTGCAGCTTCTTGCAGGCCAGACGAACGGTGCGCACCTCGGCGTGAGAGCTGGGATCGTTCTCGCGCATCACGGCGTTGGTGGCCTGCATCAGCCGTTCGCCGCTCTTGGTGTTTACGATGAGCGCTCCGAAAGGCGCGGGGTGCGCGGTCTCGAGGGTGCGCGCGGTGAAGCGGACCAGCTCACGCATGCGTTCTTCATCGAGGGAAGCCACACCACTACGCCTGACTGCCGGAGGCGGCATGGCCCGCAATCTAGCACAGCGACGGAGGTGGATAACAAGCGGAAAATCGAATCGGTCGAATCGAACGCACGGCATCTCGCCTGTGCGTTATGCGGCTAGAATGCACTGCATGCGCTTCCTGCGGCCTACGATCCTGTCTCGCCGGTGGTTCTCATCCCGGCAGAGAATCGCGGTGCCCAAACGCCCGGCCCGCAGCGCGTTCTGCCTGCCGATCTTGTTTCTTGGCGTGCTGGCCGCGGGCTGCCACGGATCGTCGGCCGGGAACGGCAGCCAGGCTGGCTTGACCAAAGTCGCCCTGCAAGCCGACTGGTATCCGCAACCCGAACATGGCGGCTTCTACACCGCGCTGGTGAAGGGCTACTACAAGCAGGAAGGGCTCGACGTCAGCATTCAGCCCGGCAGCCAGTACTCGGTTCCCGATCAAATCGTGGCCTCGGGCATGGCGCAGTTAGGCCTGGGTTCTTCGGACCGCACGCTGGAATCGGTCGCGGACGGCCAGCCGCTGGTGGCGGTGGCTGCCACCATGCAATCGGATCCGCAAGGAATCATGGTGCGCAAGGACTCGCCGGTCCATTCGTTCGCCGATGTCGAAGGGCGCACCGTGGCCGTCAAACCCGGATCCACGTGGTATCAGTTTTTGCAGAAACGCTACCAGTGGAAAAACGTGCGCGAGATTCCCTCGACGATGAGCGTGGCCAATTTCGTCGCCGATCCGCAGTACATCCAGCAGTGCTTTGCCACCTCGGAACCGTTCTTTGCGCATCAGGCGGGCATCGAAACGCGGGTGCTGCTCACCAGCGATGCGGGGTATAACCCGTACCGCGTGATGTTCACGACCCGAGATTTTCTCCGGCAGCACCCGGAAGCTGTAGGCAAGTTCGTGCGTGCATCGGTGAAGGGCTGGCGCGATTACCTGAACGATCCAACGACGGCACACACCGTCATAGCCAAGCTCAACCCTGCGCTGAGTCCGGAATGGATGAAGTTCACCTGGGAGGCGTTGCGCGATGGGCACTTCATCGCCGGCGACGATCCTAGCGGGGCGCAGCTCGGGCAGATGACTGCGGAGCGCTGGACTTCGTTGTACCAGCAACTTGTCGACCTAAAGGTGATCGACAAGCCGTTTGATCCAGCGATCGCTTACACGCTGCAGTTCGTGCAGCAAAAGTAGCGCCCAACCGGTCCTCCACCGTTTCTACCGGACGCCGAGCAGAATCTCTATGGTGAGTTGGTCCAGTTTCTCGTAGACGCAGGCTCTTTCCAGTAGCGCTAATCAAGGGCTTGTCTTGCCCATTCACTCGCAACAAGATTTGCTCGCGCGGCTTCCGTGGCGCGGCGAAACTGTCCCCAAAAATCAAGTTCCCTGGCGGCGGCAAGGTTCACCTGCCCGGTGCTCGCAGTCGACTTTCTTTCGGTGCACATCGGTCTGTTCGGCGGTTTTTGTGCGACCATCGCTGCAACCGAGTGCCACGGAGCGCCCGATTGAGGCTCGATTGAGCTGGATATCTCAAAATTCTGTAGCTTCATAGCGCCTTATGCACTTCTGCGCCATCAACCAGCGCGAATTCCACCCGGCGCCGCATCGGATCGATGCGTTCGGCGCGCACGCGAACGCGGTCGCCGTGCTGCCACAAAAGCTGCTTCGGCTTGGCGCCCCGGCCGCGCCGCGCCCCTTTCCCACCGCGTCCGCCTTGCTCGCTTTGTAGCGCGACGATGGCGTGATCGCGCTCGCGATACACACAGCGCGTCCCCGCCGCCGCCTCCAGCGCACCGATGGGCAGCAACCCTTCCACAAACACCTCGAACAACTCCACGAAGCATCCATATTTCTGCACCGAAATAATCAGCCCGTCGTATTCCTCGCCGAGATGTTCTTCCATGAACTGCGCCGTCTTCCAATCCATCAACTCGCGTTCCGCACCCGCCGCCCGCCGTTCCGCTTCCGAAGTTTCCGCGGCAATTTCCTCGAGCGCTCCGTGCGAGTACAGCGCCGCTTCCGCCCCCGCCCCGGGCTTCCCCACTGAACCGGGCGCCTCTCCAGGATGCTCTAGCGCCCATTTCAAAACGCGATGCACGATCAAATCGGGATACCGCCGGATCGGCGAACTAAAGTGCGTGTACTCATCGAATCCCAGCGCAAAGTGTCCCAGCGAATCCGCCGCATACCGCGCCTGCTTCAGCGAACGCAGCATTAAATACGAAACGATGCGCTCTTCCGGCTTGCCCGCGACCTTCCGCACCAGCCGCTGATAGTGCTGCGGCGTGATGCGCAGCTCTGCGGTGGCAGGCAGCGCCACGCGCATGCCGCGCTCGCGTCCTTGCCCGTAAGAATCGGGCCGACCGGCCTTCGCGGGAGCCGGCACGCGCCCGTGCCGCACCGCAACCTCCCGCTGATGCAAATCCGCCACGCCCAGCGAGTACCCAAACGCCTGCGCCAGCTCCTCGAACTCCAGCACCTTCCGCGCGTCCGGCTTTTCGTGCACGCGATGCAGCGCCTCGATCCCGCGCTTCAACAAATAAGCCGCCACCGCGCGGTTGGCCGCCAGCATGAATTCCTCGATCAGCCGGTGCGCGATATTTCGCTCGCTCCGCCCGATGCTGATCATGCGCTGCTGCTCGTCGAACTCGATCACCCGCTCCGGCAAATCAAAATCAATCGAGCCATGTTCGTTGCGCCGCGCGTTCAGCAGCAGCGCCAGCTCTTTCATGTCGCAAAAGTGATGCGCCAGCGCCGCGTAGCGCGCCACAGCCTCCGCGTCGCCTTCGATCACTTTATTGACGTTCGTGTACGTCATGCGCTCGGCGGACTGAATCACGCCGGACGTCATCCGCGCCGCGCGCATATGTCCCGCCGCGTCAAACTCCATCAGCGCGCTCATCACCAGCCGTTCCTCGCGCGGCTTCAGCGAGCACATGCCGTTGGAAAGCGCTTCCGGCAGCATCGGCACGGCGCGATCCGGAAAATAAACCGACGTCCCCCGTAGCCGAGCCTCGCCATCCAGCGGCGTAGCCGTGCGAACGTAGTGCGCCACGTCCGCGATGTGCACCTGCAAGTGCCATCCGCCATCCGCCCGCCGCTCCACGTACACCGCGTCGTCGAAATCCCGCGCCGTCTCCCCATCGATAGTCACAATCGGCAAATGCCGGAAATCTTCGCGCCCCGCCCGCTCCGTTTCTTGCACCGCCCGCGCGCGCTGCTCCGCATCCTCCAGCACTTCGGCCGGAAACACGTGAGGCAAATGATGTTTGCGAATAATGATCTCGGTGTCGACACCGAGATCCCCCGGCCGCCCGAGGATTTCGATCACCCGCCCCGTGGGCGCGGCTCCCCCGCGCGGATAACGCACCAACTCGACGTTCACCACTGCACCGTCCAGCTCCTCCAAACGCGGAATGCGCCGCCCTCGGGTGCTTTTCTCGTCCGCATCGCTGAAGCCCAGCTTCTTCGCCAGACCCTGCGTCAATTCCTGCCCCGGCGGAATCTCCACCTCTTGCTGCATCCGCGCGTCGTAAGGCAGCACCACGTTCCCGCGCGCCCCATAGCGAAACAATCCGACCACCGACGGATGCGCACGCCCCAAAACGCGCACGATCCGCCCTTCCGCCCGCCGTGCCCCGGTCACCCCGCCCACCCGCTGGACCCGCACCACCACACGGTCGCCATGCATCGCGTCTTCAATCGCGTCGCGCGGTACGAACACGTCCCCGTCCAGCTGCGGCACCGGCGTATCCGGCACCACAAAGCCATACCCATCGTGGTGCAGCACCAACCGCCCCTTCACCTCGTCGCGGCTGGTGATTCCAGCAGCCGGCCCCCCCTGCCTCTGCTGCTCCCGCGCAGGAGCCGCCCCGGCCCCCGCCTCGCGCTCCGGCTTGCGCCCCGCCAGCCGGTACTTCCCGCCGGGCACCTCCTCGATGGCACGCCGATGCTTGAGCCGCTCAAGCATCTTGTAGAGCGGACGACGGTCCGCCTTGCGGATATGCAGCGCCGCTGCAATTTCCTCCGAAGAGGCCGGCTCCCTCCTAACCTGTAGAAAACGCAATATGTTATCTGGATTTATCTGTGAGGTGCGCGCCATGGAAAGGCAGGCCAGCGAACGCCGGGCGGCTTGCAGCGGGGATTCTACTCAATTTTCTTTCATCCACGCGAAACTTTTTTCGCCCTCCGGGGTAATACACCTCAGGCCAACACACGACCGGCCGGCCGCCCTCCGTCAGGCCGTCCGGATCTTCCCCGAAAGGGGAACCAACAGGAGGCGGGACGACCTGGCCCGCCTCCTATTTTTTTCCACCTATTTAGTCTTGAAATTCCACCGCGCCACCGACCGTTGGATTCGTAACCTGAAGCTCGCTGGTTCGTGAGACTAGCTGACTGCTTTCTTGTGAAATTGCCGCAGGCCCACGCTGAGCAGCAACACGTCGAAGAACACCAATCCTGCCAGGACGGCGATCAACGGCAAGTGCGGGTACTGCGGAACCAGTGCTCCGCGCAACCCTTCGCTGGCATACACCAGTGGGTTCACCAGCACCAGCTTTTGCATGATCGGGAAATTATTCAGTGCGCTCCATGGATAGTAGGTGCAGCCGAAGAAGATCATCGGCGCTACCACCAAGCTGAACATCAGGCCGATGTGCGTTTGCTCCACGCTGCAACCCAAAGCCAGGCCGCCCACGGCGGAAAATAGCGCCACCAGCAACGCGATGCCCGCAAACAAAAAAGGCGCGCGCAGATTCAGGTCCACGCCGGGCCTCAAGAGCAACCAGGCGCAAGGAATGACCATCAGGCCCGCCGCCAGCGCTTGCAATGTGCCGGCGACCACCTTTTCAATCGCCAGCCACGAGATATCCATCGGCGCCAGCAGGCGGTCTTCGATTTCGCGAGTGAACTGAAACTCTCCGATCAGCGGCATGGCCACGGCCCAGATGCCGGTGCCGACCATGCTCAACGCCATAATGCCCGGCAGCAGCAGGCTCTTGTACGCGGGAGGCATGTAGCCGCTGCCAACCATCACCCGGCCGAAGATGAAGACGAACATCAGCGGCTGCAAGAACGTTTGCAGCAGCAGCGGAATGATGTTGCGGCGAGCGACGTGGGCATCGCGCGCCAGCATGGCCAGAAAGGTCTTGAGGTTCATTCCCGCAAACTCCTTCCGGTGTGGTGCAAAAACAGGTTCTCCAGGCTGGGCTCGGAAATGTGGACATCGCAGAGCTCGACGCTGGAAGACAGGGCCAGGTTGGCGATTTCCCCCACCAGCGAGCCGCCGCGATCGGCGTACAGGTCGGCGCCGTTGCCATCGGTCGCGCGCACCTCTCGAACGCCCGCCAATGCCTGGAGTCTTTGCAGCAACTCGGGAGACTGATGCCCGAAACGCAGCCGCAGCAGGTATCCTCCGGGTACGGAAGCCTTCAACTCACGAGGAGTTCCCTGGGCGATTACCCTCCCATGGTCGACGATGGCCAGGCGCTGGCACAGGGCGTCGGCTTCTTCCATGTTGTGCGTGGTCAGTAGAATCGTTTTTCCACTTTGGTTGTACTCCCGCACGATCTCCCACAGCAGTAGGCGCGTCTGCGGGTCCAGGCCGGAACTCGGCTCGTCGAGAAAAAGCACTTGCGGATCGTGCATCATCGCGCGGGCGATGGAAAGCCGCTGCATCATGCCGCCGGAGAAGCCGCGAACGATCTGGTCGGCGCGGTCGAGCAGCTTGAAACGATCCAGCAACGCCAGGGCCCGCTTGGCGCGTTCGTGAGAATCGAGGCCGAAGTAAGCGCCGTGAAACGTCAGAATCTCCCGCGCCGTGAGCGAAAAATCGAGATTGGGGCGCTGCGCGACTACGCCGATCAGGCGTTTGACCGGGACTTGTTCTTTCCAGACGTCGTGTTCCCCGATCCATGCCTGCCCGCCGGTTGGCCGCACCCGGGTCGTGAGGATGCCCACCGTGGTGGATTTTCCCGCCCCGTTGGGCCCCAGCAAACAAAAGATTTCGCCGGGAGTTACGTCCAGGGAGATGCCGTCGAGCGCCACAATTTGCGGCTTCGGTTGTTTGCCCTTGCCGCGGGCAGCCGCAAAGGAGAACCCTCCCGCGCCGGCAGCCAGAGGTGGCGGGGAGTTGTAGACCTTCCGTAGGTCCTTTGTTCGGATGCCAGCCAACATGCGGGAATTCCCCTCAGCGAGCCCAGTCCGCGCGGGTACACCAAAGCCGCGACGCTCTGCACAGCCTGAGCCGAAACTGTTACTTGCTCAATACGGACGGGCTCCCAGGATGATTTCAGAAAGCCGCGAAGGATGTCAATTCTCAACCGAAGCGGGCGCGCGGTGACTAGAAGCTATCAAGCTATCTCATAAGTCGGCCCTGTCGAAAGTAAAAAGACCTCAGGGGCTAAAGCCCAAGAATTTGTGCGCTCTGACGGCATGACTGAAGTCGCGCCCTCGCGAAGAATGGTTTATGAGACAAGTTCTGGGCTATCTCGCTACGGTGCTGAGGAACGGATAATGGCTCGCGGCGCCCATGAAGAACAGCATCGGAAACGACAGCCAGAAGGATACTCGCGCGGTGAGGAATCCCCAGCGCATCATGCGCTCGGCTTCCGGAGGCATCGGCGTGCCTTGCTCGGCGGCGGCGCGCGTCCAGGCGATCAGCCGCTTCTGGACGCGCCAGACCACGCCCCAGGTATTGATCAGCATGACCAGCCCGAGTCCCCCGCCAACGCTGATCGCCAGATGTTGATTCGAGGAGTCCGGGCCGCCGTTCAGGGCCAGAACCAACCACGAGGCGGCAATAACGACAATCGCGATTCCAATCCCGCGCACCCACGGATTGTCGAAGATTCCTTTTCTCGGGAGCTGCAAGGTGTAAATCGCCTCGTAAGCCACGGTCCACACCAGCACCCACCAGCCAAACCACTGCAGCGTCAGCCGGGGATTGCCGGCGTTGTGCGCGTCCACGGAAAGCAGGTGGAAGAAGTAGCGGATGCCCATCACCACCGTTACCAACGCCGACCAGCGGAACCACGTCATGGCCCGCGACATCAGCACCGGATACACCTTCACCCGCACGGATGGCTCCAGTTGTTTCAGCGCCGGCGTGCCCACCAGGTTGAAGAAGTACAGCAGCCCGATCCAGATGATTCCAAAGATGTAATGCAGCCAGCGCAGCGCGATCAGCTCGTTGGAGGCGGGATCGCTGAGAAAACTGAGGTGCGGCGTCCACTCGGGAAACGAAAATGCCAAGATACAGAACTTCATGCGCAGCCCTCCAGCCTTCTTAAAGCCTCACATACTCGTGTTGTCAGCAGACATCATCGGCCCAACGTCATCGAAATGACAAGTCATCTCCCGAAGCGGTTCCTTAGGTCGGGCTTGAAAGAACCTCCGTTCCCGGCATCAATGAGTGCTGCGGTTGCAGTGGGCACAGGCAGGAGTGCCTGTGCTACGTTGCCACACAGACTCTTCAGCCCCGACGTAGAAGGACGTCGAAGTGGGGGCTTTTTAGCCCCTGAAGCAACGGCGTGTCCATTTGGGAGCGCTCCAGCATTGTGAAACGCGCGGCTTGCTCCGCACGTCGCAGGACGCATATGATCTGGGTCCACTCCTTACGGAGATTCATAGCGGCGGAGCAGCGAGCGAGCGCCCGTCGAGCGGGGTAAAAATGAAATACGTGAGCTTGATCCTTTTTCTTTTGATGGCGCAGGTGGCTTCGGCGCAAGACTGGGCGCGGCAGCAATTGGCCAAGTCTCCGCGGCACGGCGAATGGGTCACCGTGAAGCACGACGACCGCGCAGTAGAAACGTGGGTTGTGTATCCCGAATCGAAGGACAAAAAACCGGTCGTGGTGATCATTCACGAAATCTTCGGCATGACCGATTGGGTGCAGGATTTGGCCGATCAAGTCGCGGCAGCAGGCTACATCGCGGTGGCGCCCGATTTGCTTTCCGGCATGGGGCCGAACGGCGGCCGCAGTTCGTCGTTCGTCGAGGGTAAAACCAACGAAGCCATTGGCCATCTGAATCCGGATCAGATCACAGCGGACCTCAATGCCGTCGCGGACTATGGGCTCAAGCTTCCGGCGTCCAACGGCAAGCTGTTCGTAGGAGGCTTCTGCTGGGGCGGCGGCCAGACCTTCCGCTTCGCCACGAATCGCCCCGACTTGATGGCCGCGTTCGTTTTTTACGGCGTGCCGCCGGACAAAGATGCCATGGCGCGCATCAAAGCTCCCGTCTATGGCTTTTACGCCGGGGAAGACGCCCGCATCGGCGCCACTGTTCCAGGCGCGATCGAGCAAATGAAAGCAGCCGGCAAGACCTATGAGATCGTGACCTACGACGGCGCCGGCCACGGCTTCATGCGCGCCGGTGAAGCTCCGGACGCCAACGATGCCAACAAGAAGGCGCGCACCGAGGCCTGGGCGCGCTGGAAGGCGCTGCTGGCGAAGGGTCAATAGCCGCGCGGCATTTGATCGCTGCGTGGCGGAGCAATGGAATCCCGGGAACGCCAATGTCCCGATTGGCGTCCGGCGAAGGCAGGTTTGTTCGAGGTGAGAAAATCTCGTAACTAGTGATCGACCACAGCAGACTTATGACAAAAGTTTACGCAGGCACATCCGGTTGGGCGTATCCGAGTTGGAAGCCGGACTTCTATCCGCCGAAGCTGGCTTCGGCGAAGTTCCTGAGTTACTACGCGGGCCGGCTGAACACCGTGGAAGTGAACTACACCTTTCGCCGCTTTCCGACGGAAAAACTTCTGAGAGGTTGGATCGAAGCCACGCCCCCGGATTTCAAGTTCGCCGTCAAGGCCCACCAGAAAATCACCCACATCCAGCGCCTTCGGGACGTTAAAGATTTCACGTCAGAGTTCGTCACCTCCTTGCAGCCATTGGACGCCGAGAAAAAACTGGGTCCCGTGCTTTTTCAGTTGCCGCCATTTCTAAAATGCGACGTGCCGCTGCTGAAGGATTTTTTGGACGGACTACCGCGCCGCCTGCGTGCCGCGTTTGAGTTTCGCCACGCCTCGTGGTTTAGCGAGGACGTGTACGATCTGCTGCGCGGAGCCAACGCGGCGCTGTGCCAAGCGGAAAGCGAAAAGCTGGAAACGCCCGACGTGCAAACCGCGGACTTCGCCTACCTGCGCCTGCGCAAAGAAGAATATTCCGTCGCCGCCCGCAAAGCCCTAACCCGCCAAGTCGCCGACCTCACGCAACGCGGCGACGCCTTCGTCTACTTCAAACACGAAGAAACCGCCGAAGGCGCGATCTACGCCGAGAGCGTGCTGGCGGCGAGCAAGACTGCCTGAGGCTCGCAGTGCAACGGAGAATGCAACTTGACGCCATCGAGTGGTTGGGTGAAACTTCGCCGCAATCATGAGGTGAATCATGTTCTGGTTTTTCAATCGGATGATTCGCGCAATTCCAAGTACGTCGCGGCGTTTCGCAAGCGGTACGGCATTCTTGCGGCCGCACTTTTCTTTGAACCGAGTTGGTGGCGAGCGAATTCGCCGAGTCGCTCCGCCACTGTGTGCGCTTCTTCTTGCGGGTTTTGCGGGTGCTTGCCAGCAGACACCCGCGGAAATTCAAAAGCATCTGCAGGAGCAGCTCATCACCGCCAAGCCCGGCGCCGTGATCGAGCTTCCCGAAGGCAAATTCCATTTTGATCGCACGTTGTCGCTTACCGTCGACAAAGTGACGCTGCGCGGCAAGGGCATGGACAAAACGGTTCTTTCGTTCGCGGGGCAAAAAGAAGGCGCGCAAGGGCTGCTCATTAAGGCGAACGATTTCACGATCGAAGATATCGCCGTCGAGGATAGCGCGGGCGACGCGCTCACCATTCAGGGCGGTACAAACATTATCATTCGCCGCGTGCGCGCCGAATGGACGCGCGGCGCCAACGCTGCCAACGGTCCCTACGCCATTTATCCCGTGGAGTGCAAGAACCTGCTGGTGGAAGATTCCGTCGCGCGGGGCGCCGCGGACGCGGGCATTTACGTCGGCCAGTCTGAGAACGTGATCCTTCGCAGGAACCGCTCGGAGTACAACGTGGACGGCTACGAAATCGAAAATTCCGAGAACGTGGATGCCTACGACAACGTGGCCACCCACAATACCGGCGGAATGGGCGTTTTCAATCTTCCCAATCTTCCGCGGCAGGGCGGCAAGCACGTCCGCGTCTTCCACAACCAGATCGTGGATAACAACACGGCCAATTTCGCTCCTGTGAGCCTCGGTCCCATTCACGATCTACCGAGCGGCACCGGGATCTACATCATGGCCATCAAAGACGTCGAAGTTTTCGGCAACAAAATTCAGAACAACAACACCGTGAATGTCTTTCTGATTCACTACGACACCGGCGTCGGAGACAGCCTTCAGGAAACTGCTTCTTCGCCCATCACACAGCAAGTTTTCGCGCCGGGCGACAAGCGCTACTATCCGTTCCTCCAGCAAGTCTATCTGCACGACAACGACATTTCCGGCGGCGGCAAGTCCGCCGATAGCCGCATCGGAGTGATGAAAGCCATGGCCGATGCCCTCGGCGGCTCGCTCCCGGACATTCTCTACGATGGCCGGGTCGATCCCGCCTGGCCGAAGAAGGGCGCTAATGCCGGCGACATCTGTCTGGGCAACAACGGCGCAGCTTCGTTCCTCAATTTCGACGCGGCAGGCAACATGAAGCATCCCGTTCGCGATTTGAAGAACTACACTTGCACGCTTCCGCCGCTCTCCGCGGTTTCCATTCCCAACCTGGCGGCGGCATTGCCTACGAACGGCACCATCGCGCCGTAATGCTGGCACGTTCTCGCAGCGCGCCTCGCTTCGCGGGTTTTACGTACCTGGTGCTGGCGTGCCTGGCTACCGCGTTTTCCGGCTGCGACCTCCGTTTTCATCGCGAGGTCCGCCTTTATCTGCAAGAGCCTTTTCCGCAAAAACTCTCTGCATGGCACCTCTTCACCGCGGCTGGCGGTCACCTAACTCCAAATGCGCGGGTTCTTCCCTACGACCTCAATACACCGCTTTTTTCGGACTACGCCGACAAATATCGCTTCGTGTGGATGCCGGCTGGAAATGCCGCGGAGTACCGGGAAGAAGTTCCGTTTGAATTTCCGGTGGGCACGATTTTCGCGAAGAGCTTTGCGTTTCCCGCGGACGGCCATCCCGGCGAAGAACGCTTGATCGAAACGCGGTTGCTGGTCCGCACCAAATCCCGCTGGGTGCCGCTTCCTTATATTTGGAACGCCAGCCAGAGCGAAGCCACGCTCCAACTCGTACCTAATCCTGTCCCAATCCGGTACATCGACGCAGCGGGACGCGCCCACGACTTCACCTACCAAATCCCCAACACCAACGAGTGCCGCGAGTGCCATGACAACAACAAATCTTTGCAGCCCATCGGCCCCAAAGCACGCAATTTGAACAAGGATTTTGCTTACAGTGACGGCGCGGCGAATCAACTGACTCATTGGACTGCGGTTGGCTATCTCCGCGGAGCGCCGGCGCCCGCCGCAGCACCGCGGGCGGCAAAATGGAGCGAGCCTGCCACTGGGTCACTCGACGAGCGGGCGCGCGCCTACCTGGACAACAACTGCGCCCACTGCCACCAGCCCGGCGGCACCGCGGGCTACACCGGGGTGGACTTCCGCCTCGGGCACTTCGACGCCGCGGCGTTTGGCGTCTGCAAGCACCCGAACTCCGCCGGGAATATGGGCGACCGTCGCTACGATTTAGTTCCCGGCCACCCCGACGACTCCATCCTGGTCTATCGGCTGGAGTCCACGGCGCCGAAAATCATGATGCCGCAAATCGGCCGGGCGGTGGTTCACGCCGAAGGCGTCGCGCTGCTCCGGGAATGGGTCGCTTCTCTTCCTAGCGCCCCTTGCACCCTGGCCGCTGTGCGGTGAACGATTCTCAAGGATGGAAATTTCACTGATAAACTGAAGCTGGAGAGGGCATCCCGGAGGCCGACAAGGCGCATCCATTTCACCTATGGCGACGGAGAGTGCAACGGCTGTTTCACGTAGTGTCTCGGCGGTCCCATCCAACTACCAGGAGTACGTTAACCCGCAGTGGGTCACCCTGCTAAATCTGCTGGGGATGAATGTCGAATACGAACGCTGCCTGGGCTGCGAGCTGTTCACGAAGGACGGGCGCCGCGTTCTGGACTTTTTGTCGGGCTACTGCGTCCACAACACCGGGCACAACCATCCTTACATCATTCAGGCGCTGAAAGACGAAATGGACAAGTGTGGTCCGGCGATGTTGCAAAGCCATGTGCCGGAGATCGCCGGGGAACTGGCGCGGCGCCTGTGTGAGCTGGCGGGCGGGGATTTGGAAAAAGTGTACTTCGGCAGCAGCGGCAGCGAGGGGGTGGAGGCGGCGATCAAGTTTGCGCGAGCCACTACCGGGCGTACCGGGATTGTATACGCCAAAAGCAGTTTTCATGGGCTGACCACCGGTGCGCTTTCGTTGATGAACGACGTTTTTTGGAGGGAAGGGTTCGGCCCGCTTTTGCCGGAAACGCAGGGAGTGCCTTACGGCGATATTGCAGCGCTGGAAAGCGCCGTTGCGGACAAACGGCACGCCGCGTTTGTGGTGGAGCCGCTGCAGGCGGAGGCCGGGATCCAAGTGCCTACGCGCGAGTACTTGCAGAAAGCGCAAGAGGCCTGCCGCCGGACTGGGACGCTTTTCGTCCTGGATGAAGTGCAGACGGGAATGTATCGCACGGGAACTTTTTTGGCGGCACACCAATTTGACGTGCGGCCCGACATGGTGGTGCTGGCCAAGGCGCTGAGCGGCGGTTTGATGCCGGTGAGCGCGGTGCTGATGACCAACAAGGTGTACCACGCGGTGTATTCGTCGCTGAGGCGAGCGATCGTGCACACCTCAACATTCAGCGAAAACAGTTTGTCGATGAGGGCGGGGTTGGCCACGCTGGACGTTCTGCAGCGCGAGGAACTGGGCCCGCGTGCGCTGCAACTTGGCGCAACGTTTCGCGCGAAGCTGCGCCGCGAACTGGCGGGGTTCGACATGGTGCGCGAAGTGCGCGGCATGGGTCTCTTGAGCGGAATCGAATTCGTTCCGCCGAAGAAACTGGCGTTTCGCGCGCTGTACGAAGCGTTCTACAGAATTCATCCGGCCATGTTCGGGCAGATTGTGGTCATGCGGATGTTCCGGGAGAAGGGAATCCTCACGCAAATTTGCGGAAACAACTTTATGGTGTTGAAAGCTGCACCGCCCTTGATGGTGACCGCAGAGCAACTGGATGAATTCGTCGAGGCGGTTCGCAGCGTGGTGGAAATGGCGCAGACGTCGCTAGCGTTTTGGAACGAAGCGCTGGGAATGGCCCGCCGGGCGGTCAATATCTAATTCATTTTGCGAATCCTTTGTGAACCGGCACGGCAAATGGAGCGACCGGCGACGGACGATTGTCTTAAGAGCACTTAAGAGCGATGTACTAGCGGCCGGCAGGCGAGAGCCGGACGCCAGGGTAGAGAAAGGCGGACGAGTGGTCTGCTCAGGGCGAAGTACGGACGTGTTTGTAGTTGGCGGAGGGCCGGCGGGGCTGGCGGCGGCTATTGCCGCACGGCAAAAGGGATTCCAGGTAATCGTCGCGGACGGCGCGGCGCCTCCCGTTGAAAAACCGTGTGGCGAAGGGATGATGCCCGAGACGTTGGCGGCGCTGCGAGCCTTGGGTGTGGACATCGGCCCGGGAGAAGGGCGGAGATTCCGCGGCATAGGTTTTGTGCAGGAAGACGCCGAGGTGTTTGGCGATTTCCCGCAAGGGCCGGGAATCGGCCTGCGACGGCCGCTGTTGCATGAAAAACTGGTAGCGAGAGCCGAAGAGTGCGGGGTGCAACTGCTCTGGAAGACACCGGTCAACGGTATGGATGCGGAAGGAGTGCAGCTCTCGCGCCGGAAGGTTCGCGCCCGCTGGATCGTTGGCGCGGACGGACAAGGTTCGCGCGTGCGGCGCTGGAGCGGATTGGAAGCAGCCAAGCGCAGCCGAAAGCGGCCTGCCAGCCGGCGGCACTACCGCGTGAAGCCGTGGTCGAACTACGTGGAGATTTATTGGGGAAGGCATGCGCAGGCGTACGTGACGCCGGTCGGAAGCGAAGAAGTGTGCATCGTGATGATGTCGGAACGCGCGGAGCACGCATGTTTCGATAGAGCACTGCGTGAATTGCCGGAGCTTAAGGAAAAACTAGAGGGCGCGGAGTTGAGCAGCCGGGAACGAGGCGCGGTCACCTGGATGCGCTCCCTTCATCGAGTACAGAGAAAAAATGTGGCCCTGCTGGGCGACGCCTCGGGTGGCGTCGATGCCATCACAGGCGAGGGACTGCGGTTGGCGTTCCGGCAGGCCTTTGCGTTGGCCGACGCCATGGTGGAAGGAGATTTGGGGCAATACGAGCAGGCGCATCGAGAGCTCGCCAGACGCCCGATGCTGATAGGCAATCTAATGCTATGGCTGGGTCGCAACCCGCAGATTCGGGCCCGAGTGATTCGCGCGCTGCAGAGCAGACCTGATCTGTTCGCGCGGCTGCTGGCGACTCATGTGGGGCAGGGAACGTCCGCCGAACTGGTGTCGGCCGGAGCGCTACTGGGCTGGCGGCTGCTCGCTATTTGAGAAGGAACAAGAAGAATTATGAGGGCTTTCGGACGGCGATCTCTGGACCTTGGAGCATTGGCGGTACTGGGCATAGCGTTGTTTCTCTCCGCTGCCGCGGCTCCGCCGCCGCGGCAGGCGACTGGGGCAGCCAGTTCCGAGATCGTTCTGACGCTGGACCCGGCACAATCCAAGGTCCATTTCACAGTGGACAGCACTTTGCACCTGGTGCATGGCACGTTCGCCTTGAAGAGCGGAGCCATGCACTTCGATCCGGAAACCGGGAAAGCTGATGGTGAGATTGTGGTCTACGCGACCAGCGGCGACAGCGGGAACGGTTCCCGCGACGCGCGCATGCACAAGGAGATTTTGGAAACGGCGAAATATCCCGACGTGATTTTCCGGCCGACGCAAGTGGAGGGCAAAGTCGATCCCTCAGGGGCATCGGATTCAAAACTACACGGCGTCTTTTCCATTCATGACGCGAACCATGAGCTCATTGCGCTGATTCACGCGGAGTTGACGGGAGACCACTGGAAGGGAACCAGCAAATTCGAAGTGCCGTACGTGAAGTGGGGGATCAAGGACCCAAGCAATTTCTTGTTGAAGGTGAAGCCGGTGGTCAAATGTGGAATTGGAACTGGCCGGGGATGTCAAGACGTCCAGGTAAATTCTTGAGCCATTAGGGCATTTCTGTCCGGGCAAGCATGCCTATGCGGAACGGGATTTCTTCCAGATCAGCGAGGGTAGCTCCAGGTTGGCCGCTCGCTTGAGGTGGGCTTCCGCATACGCTGCCGCTTTTTCTTTGCCCTGCTCGATGTCATCGACAGGCTCGGAGGGAGCAACCCAATTCTTGGCGTTGACGTTGTAGACCGACGCTTGTACCCCTTGCGCGTTATGTTCAGAGAACAAGCGCAGGTGCTCGCCGCCTACTTTGACTTCCGCCCAAACGCCCTCAGCTAGCATTGCTGAACTTTGCCACGCCGCGCGCTGCGACGCCAGCGGTACGGAAGTACAGGGACCAGCCAAGTAACTGTTAATTAGGAAGCGAATTCTCTCAGGCCGATACAGGGCCAGCAGCTGCGCGATTTTCGTGCCATGCGCGAGCAATATCAGGCCACCATATGACTACCGTGTCGCCATTGATAAATCGAGAGCGCTGACCCGCTTTGCCGAACGAAGAAACAGAAACGAAAGGAAGTACAGCCCCGCCGCGATAATGATCAGGGATCGGATGCCCGTCCACAACGACATGGACTCCAGCATTCCGCCCACCAGCGCCCCCAACAGGTTCGAACCAAGCGCTTGGCCGCTGAATTTGCAATCGGCGAAACTGCGAATGAAAACGATGGAGGCAAATGCCACCGGCGAACACAGCACCAAAGTGGCTACCAGCACTTTCACCCAAAACCCTTGAAAAAAGAGCTTTTCCAGCGGAAGGAAATACGAAACCAGCATGCAAATTCCGATGGCCACGTATGCAAAACGTACGGGTATGGCCGGCCAGGAATCCACAAGGAAGTTGACGGCCACGATGAGCACCAGAATGGCGGCTATAACGATGGAATTGACCAGCCAGGTGGTGCCAAACAGCATGGCCATTCGGCTGACGATCTGGGCTTCGAGGAGCAGGAACCCGGCGCCGAGAAAGAAGAAGTGCCAGTGGATGGCTTGACCGGCCGCTCCAGTATTGCGGATAAGCAAGCGGGTCAAGGCCACTAGAAGTACGGACATGATGACGGTAATGAGCGGCAGCCCGGGCTCATGCTGATAGAAATACGGCCAGTCGTCGGTGGTGAGATGGGCGGACTCCATGGGCACACCGCTGTGAGATTTGACGTAAGCGGCGAGCTGCGGGGAGGACAGAGCCTGTTCCAGATGTTTGCTGGAGCCCACGACGAAGAAATGTCCGCCGCTGCTATATTTTGAGGCGTCGGCGAAGAAATCCACAGGGGTTTGGCCAAAAACTGTCTGCAGCAGGCCGTGCAGACGTCCCGCGATCCAAGCGGTGTGCGCCTGGAACTTCAGGACCAGGATGCCGTCATCCTTCAGCAACCGGCGCGCCGCTTGCAGCGCCTCAATGGTGTACACATAGTTGTCAATGCGCACCGAAGAATAATTGGAAATGTTGGTGTGCGAATCGAGCAGCGAATAGACGATCAAATCGAAGCGTTCCTTGCTGTTTTCGATGTAGCTGCGCGCGTCGTTGACGACGGGAGTGACCCGCGGGGAGGAATAGGGCCGCTCGAAATGGGATTCCCGGCCAAGGTGCTGGATGAGCGGGTCGATTTCGACGGCGACCACGTGTCCGGCGCCGTTGCGAAGCGCGGCAGCCACGTCGTTGCCCATTCCGGCGCCGAGAACCAGCACGTTCCCGGGATTGGCGTAGAAGTGATACGGAAGGTTGTAGGCATCCCATTCGCTCGAGACCTCGGTAAAAAACTGCGGATGAGCCGCCACGAATGCGGGAGAGAGATTGACGACCTGTTGAAACCAGGTACGGTTGGTGTCGAGCTGATAGGCGATCACTTCGCCGTTTTCCACGCGCGTCGAAATTTCCAAATACTGATACGGCGACCAATATTGCCGGCCGATTCCCGGGGGTTGCAGCAAGAAGAGCGCAACGCAGAGCCCGAAGGTCACGATCGAAGCCCAGCGGAGGGGGGCTACCTTGCCGACGAGAAGGACTAACAGGACTCCCGCGACGGCAAACCAGACCACCGGAGGCTGCCAATACTGGCAAAGCAGGGTGAAGAGTAAAATGCCTCCGAGGCTGCCCAGAATATTGACGGAGTACGCGAAAATCCCGCGTGGCGCCCTCTCCAGGTATCCGCCCACGATCTGTCCGAGGGGAATAAAGGCCATGGCGTTCAAAAGAAAGAGAGGCACGGTAATGGCAATGGCTGCTCCCAGGGCGAGAAGGGCCAGCCCGGAGAATGGAACCGCCGGAATTCCCATGGAGTTGACTTCCGAAGCCACGCCCAAATAAGAGGGCAGCGCGCTGATCAAATCGCGCAGCGGCCGCCAGGGGAATTGAATCAGAAAGACCAGCGAGAGCAGCGGAGCGGCCATGGCGATCAGGTTGATGCGCTTGCGGCAAAGGAAGCAGCCAAGGCCAAAGCCAAGGAAACACGACACCAGCATGTAGTTCTTGAGAAACGCGAAGATCCGTACTTCGGACGACATCCAGCGGATCATCAGGAGTTCCAGGAAGAGGCCGAGAATACTGGCGAGGATAAGCCCTGTGTAACGGAAGCCTCCCAAGGTATCCAGCGAGAAATCAAACGGAGCGGTCCAACGTTGGAGTTTCTGCCTCCAGCCGCCGGCGGCCTGTTCTCGATAGAAGCTGAAGGTATAAAGGCAGGCGGCCAGACCAATGAAAAGGGTGAGACCGAAGGCAATTTGGAAGTCGAGACGCGCAAAACTCTCTCGCAAGCATTCTCTCCGGGAGGCCAGATTGAAAATTCGTGCCCTGCAGCGCGAGAGAGTGTAACACCAGATTTGACTGCTACGTTGCGCGGGACTCGGATCAGGACGACCAAGAACCGTGGTCTCGAGAACCCGGGCCGTGAGATACGTGTTCCATATTTATGGCACTCGTGGGATAATGTGATAATGAAGCAAGACGCGGTCCGTACAACGGTGGATATTCCTGTTTCCCTGTACCGCAAATTGAAGGAGCAAGCGGCGGCGCGAGGGCGATCGGTGCGTGAACTCATCCTGGCAGGCATCAAAACTACTCTCCTGGAGAGCAGGAGGCCGAAAGCCAAGAGGGTCCAGTTTCCATTGATCGTGTCTTCAGGACCGAAAGTGGAGCTCACCAACGAACAGATCTATGAACGCGTTGAATTTCCTTGATGCCAACGTGTGGCTGGCCCTGCTTTGGAGCCGCCACGTGCATTCCGAAAAGGCGCGGGAATGGTTCGAGGGAGCTGGCGACGAGCAGTTCTTTTTCTGCCGCTTCACGCAGATCACCGTTCTTCGACTGCTGACTACCGAGAGCGTAATGGGCAGAGATGCAAAGATCATGTCCCAGGCTTGGGACTTGTGGGACAAGATTTGGGCCGACCCACGAATCGAGTTCCTCTCCGAACCAGAGGCTCTCGAGAGCGAATTCCGCAAGCAATCCCGGCTTTCAACTAAATCGCGGAAGGTTTGGGCCGACGCCTACTTGTTGGCCTTCACGATTTCGGCTGGACTGAAACTGGTCACCTTCGATCGCGCACTCCAACCGCGCGGCGCGGACGTCCTCATCCTCTGATTAAGGTTAACCACTGAAGGCTGGCGGGATGAGTAGCTAGTTCGACAGTAAAAGTAGAAGAATTTGGTGCCCGAAAGAGGACTCGAACCTCCACTCCCTTGCGAGAACTGCGACCTGAACGCAGCGCGTCTGCCAATTCCGCCATTCGGGCACAAGTGCGATGTGTGTGACCCCCGATACGGGGGGCGGTACAGCACAACGAGGCTTTGTCATTTTGCCCGCCACGGTGAGCTTTGTCAACGCAGCGCGGTGCAGATGGGGCGGAATTGCTCTGTGGTCTTTCGTGTAAGTTGAAGTAAAGAATGGCTTTTTGCACCGTAGAAAAGAGCCGCTCTTGCAGCCGTGTTTTCGATACGTACTAGTGGAAATTCAGATTCATAGTGCTATACTCGCCGCAGAATACTGTTTCACCCCTTGTTTGCCCGCTGTGGTCCTCGGGCAAGCATCGCGGTTCGGTTCCAACGGGAGGTTGCGATGGAAACGATCACGGGGCCCATCCTGTATCTGCTAATCGTTTGGGGAGTCATCACTGTAGTCTTTATCGGCCTGCTGATGTGGCGGAGCCTGCTTGCCAGCCATGAAGACGATCAAATCTTCCTGGGTACGGCGGAAGAGCACATGGCCAGGGAGCAGCGCGAATTGGTCGCCAAGATCACTTCGCTGTCAAAGCCGATTACTACCAGCGGCATCGCGGCCGGAGCACTCCTGCTGCTGATTGTCGGCATGTGGCTGTATGAAGGCCTGAAGAGTTTCTAGCGGCGGCGTTGCTCACGCAGTGGGCCGGGCGTCAATGGGACGCGGGCTTGCTGGGAGACGGCTGGGATGCTGGGGGATTGTTCCCAGGACTTGCCGGAGCGGTTTGCACCAGCGATGTGTGGTTGTGTACGATCAGCCAGCGATTGTTGCGTTTTTCCATCACCAACGTGGTTTGCCCTCGTGATGCCGTGGGCTGGCCATCCACGCTGGCCTCAAAATCCCACTGATAACATGCCCAGGCCACGGTGCCGGCCACTTTGATGAAGGTGTTGGTGCGGTCCATGCGAACTTGCTGCATGCGGGCGCGCTGCTGTTGGAAGGAAGGGGCGTAGTTGGCCCAGCCCATCAGCGGAGGAGCCCAGACGCCGCTGACCAGGGTGACATCATCGGCGTAGGTCTGATGCAACTTCTCCAGGTCGCCGACCTGCCAGGCGCCCAGCATCGTTGAAATCAGATAGTCGATCTGCTGCTCGTCGCTCATGGGAATGGTGGGTTGGCCGGCGGGCGCGGGCGCCGGTGTATCGTTCTTCTTTTTTTTGTCCTTCTGGGCCGCGGCGGGTCCTGCGCAACCGAGAAGAATGGCAGCGCCGAGCAGGGAACTTAGAACGACGCGATAGAAACGCCCGCTCCGATTCTTGGGCCGCATCGTTTGATTCATCCGCGTCTCCTTCTTTTGCTTCTTTTTGCCTAGAGAGTTGTTTAGCTGGCGGAAAGGATAGCACGCGGATATTTGCGGCAAGACAGTCGAATATAGAGGATTGCGGAAGCGGCAATGGGTTGGTTGCCGGTTGATAACATGCCGCGAGCGGGAATTGTGTTGATGCGGATCGCAGTTCTGCGTCACGCGCTGCATGAAGTTGACTCTAAACCCCCACACGCAAAGGCGGCGTGTGGGGCACCCGCGGCGTCCCGCTGCGCGGTGGGTACCGCGTGGAAGGATGTGCAATCAGCGTGGAGTGGATGACGCGGCTAGGAGATTGACAAACAGGCGGTAGGCGCCCGGGACGCCTTCGGGCAATTGGCGGAAGAAGGCGATGCCTGTGTAGATGTAGGTTCCTTTGCCGACGTGCGCGTAGACCAGGGCGCCGTTTTGATCGATTTCGCCGGGGTCGTTCATGGACAGCAGCGGCGTGTACTTGGAATCGAACTGCGTCCAGAAATAGAGGCCGCGTTCTTGGACCCAGCCTTTGAAGTCGTCCTGGGTGATCTTGTTGGGGCGGTTTAGAAGCGGGTCGTCCGGCTTGAGAAATTTTACCGGCGAGTTTTCGTCGGTGATGCGGGGTAATGGATTGTTGGCCGGCGGCGTGATTTTGGCGGGGTAGGGTGCGTACTGGGCTTTGTCCCAGGCGAAGTCGCGTTCGTATTGCACGACCAGCGTGCCGCCGTTGGAGACGTAGTCGAGCAGGCGCTGGTTGGCGCCGGGAAGGTCTGAGCGCAGCTCGTAGGCGCGCACGCCGACGACGATGGCGTTGAATCGCGACAGGTCACCGAAGGCCAGCGCGGCGGCATCGAGCATTTCGACGCGGATGCCAAGGCGCTGGAGGGCTTCCGGAACGGGCTCGCTCTCCGCGGTGATATAGCCCACGCGGAGATTTTCTGGGACATTGATGTCGAAGGCGTGGACGGCGCATTGAGCCGGTTCGCTCCAGAATTGGGTGGGGAGCGTGGGCAGAGGTTCGAGCGATTCCGTGAATTTGTCGTCGTTTCCGGCAGAACCAGCGGCGCCACCACGCTGTGCGTATGCGGCAATCGGGTAGTTTCCAGCGGCCAGCTTTTGCGGCGGCGTGACTGCCAGGTGCGCGTAATGATCGCCGGTGCCGGAAAATTCCAACGCCACTGGGGCAGCGACCTTCCAGCCTTGCGGCACTGCGAGCCCGGCCTGGATTTTTCCGGGCTGCGTGGCATACGAGTGCACGCGCAGCAATACGTCAAAGGGTTTTACAGGCTTGGCAAGGACTTCGACGACCTGCTTGGGTTCTACCGCCAGAGTGTAAGCGGGCACGAGGCGGAGCGGAACGCGGTCCACGCGGGTGGAAGTAGCCTGAACATGGGTGACGGGAACTGTGAACTGAAACTTGTAGTCGTTCACGGTTACTTCTTGTTGCACGACTACCAACGGCGGGGGTTGCGGCAGCAATCGATCGAAGTCGGAAACGGCCGGAGGTGCAGCCAACGGAATGTCCACCGTCAGGTGAAGTCCTTGAGCGAGATCGCCTTCGCGCTTGGTCTCCCGGAAGTTGGCAGGGAAACCTAACTTCAGGCTGCCCAGTACGCAGGCGCTGGGCCTGCAGTGCGCTTGTACTTGGACGGCAAAGTTTTCGCCGGCGACCAGTTCGTGGCGGTCCGCTTCGGCGGTGACTTGCAGGCCGGCAGCCAGGGCCAGGGCTCTCTGAATTCGCGCCGCTGGACGATTCATGTCGGTCAGTTGATAGCGCTGGGCCAGATCTCCGCTGAGCTGCCACGGGCACTTCTCCATCCAGTGCTCTGCATCGGCGGCGGCGAGAGCGAGAGAATTGGCCGCGGCGGTCCAGTCCAGTTTCATCGCGGAGGTTCGCGCTGCGGAGAGTTGCTCATCGGCGTCTTCAAAGGCTTTACAGCCTGGGATCAAGGAACGGAGCGGGGACGAGAGAGTCTTGGGATCGAAGCTGGCGCCGTTTTCGGGCACCAACGAAATTGGCCGACGCAAGAAAGGCGAGCCGAGAAAACCGGAGACGCCTTGCGTGCGATGGTTTGCGAAAGCATCCAGTCCAATCTCGCGATAGCTTTTGCCCCAAAGCGGGGAAACGTCGTCGAGCGGCAGCGCGTACCCCTTCAACACTGAGCCGAAGCCGCGATCGAGATCGAGAATCTGGACGGGGCCCTGAGTGTCACCGTTCCACGGCGGAAGTTTTTCCGCGAGATCATCGTGGAAGGCCTGGGGATCGGCGGCGAGTTGGACGGCTTTGGGCGTCCACAGGCCCGCGGTTTGATGATGGCCGTGGCCGGTGTGCACACCGCCAAAATTGTTGACTATGATGTTGGGGCGGAAGGTGCGGATTACGCGGACCATGTCTTCGAGGACGGCGTCGCCCCAGATTTTTTGTGTTTCTTCGGGCGTTTTGGAAAAGCCGAAGTCGGGGGCGCGGGTGAAAAAGAGCTTCACGCCGTAGCCGCGGCTGGCGGCGAGGAGCTCCTGCGTACGGATCAGGCCGAGCTGCGGGGCTTGTTCGGGGCCGAGATCGTTTTGACCGCCTTCGCCGCGGGTCAGAGAGAGCAGGGCGACGTCGGCGTGCAGGCCGCGGGCGAGGTAGGTCAACGCCGCGCCGGATTCGTCGTCGGGATGCGCGGTGATGTAGAGGATGCGGGTGGTGACGCGAGCGCTGTCTATGGCTTCGACCGTTTCGGCCAGACCGGGGCCTGTTCCTGGCGGGGGAGGGAACTGTGCGCAGGCTCGCGGCAGAAGCGCGATCAACAACGCGGCCAGCAAGACGACGGGAGCATACCTGGCAAGCAAGCGGGATGTTTTCACATTCAAGGCGGTCACTGCGCGGCCTCCGAACTCGGCGCACCGAAAGGCCATTCTCGCCGGAAGCGCGATTGCACCAGGAAAACTGCGAGACCCAAAATAATCACAAATAACCCCCACCAGACCGCTTTTCCCGTTCGAAAAAAAAGCCAAATCCATCCCGCGATGGTAAGCAAAGCGGGTAAAGGATAGAACCACATCTTAAACGGCAGACGTTCCGCAGGCCAGCGCCGCCGCAAGAGCATCACGCCGACCGCTTGCCCGATGAATTGAATGATCAAGCGCATAGCCAGGACCGCGGCGATCACCGTTCTGAGCTTGAAGAGCAGCGCGAAGAGGAAGGTCATGGCACCGAGGAACAACAGAGAGACATGCGGGAATTTTTTCTTCGGGTGAACGCGGGCAAACATGCGAAAAAAGTTTCCATCGAGCGCCGCGGAATAGGGCACGCGAGAATATCCCAGAAGGGACGAAAACACGGACGCGAAGGCGATCCACAGCACCATCACCGTGGCGAAGCGCGCGGCTCCCGTGCCATACAATTTTTCGACGAAGGCGCTCACGATGAAGGGCGAGTCCTGAGCCTGCTGCCACGGCAGCACGCCCAGGATGCTGGTTTGCATGGCGAGATAGAGCAGGGCAATCCCGATGATGGAGATGAAGATTCCGCGCGGGATGTTGCGCTCGGGATCACGAATTTCGCCGCCGAGGTGGCAAATATTGTAGTAGCCCCAATAGGTGTAAATGGTGTTCACCGTAGCGGAGCCCAGAGTCGCGAAGAACAGCCAGGAAAAATCCCAGGCGCCAGGAGCGTAGGTGAACACCAGGCGCGGCTGAAAATGAGTCACGCCACCCCAGATGAGCCAGAGAATCGTGCCGACGACGCCGGCCCAGAGAAACAATGAAATTCTGCCGATCGAGCCGATGCGCCGGTACAACAGTATGACCAGAACGATCACCAAGAGGCCGGAGAGCGCTTTCTCTCCGTATTTGCCGAGCGGGTACAGATACGAAGCGTACTGTGAAAAACCGATGGCGCCGGAGGCGAGACTCAGCGGAGCCTGAATCAGCGTCTGCCACACGAACAAGAACGACATCATCCGGCCCATGCGGCCCGGGCCGTAAGCCTCGCGGAGGAACACGTAGCTGCCACCCGCTAGGGGCATGGCAGCCCCGAGCTCCGACCACACGAAGCCATCGAGTAGCGCCAGCAGCGCACCGGCCGCCCAGGCCAACAGGCATTGCGGTCCGCCCATGGCTTTGATGACCAGGGGGATGACGACGAAAGGGCCGACGCCGACCATTTCGATCATGTTCAGCGCCACGGCCTCCTTCAGGCCGAGGCCGCGTTCGAGGCCGCCCCGTTCTTCCTTTAGTGGGACTTGGGAGCTGTCAGCGTTTTCGTGCGATTGCATCGCGCCGCCGAGAATAGCAAATGAGCGGCGAGGTACCTAATGCCTGCTGCGGCAGACCAATTTGTTTTGCCGGGCGCTCGGAACCACGTAAACTCGTCTCGCGCGGAGACTGGTCTGGCACAAATTCCTCAAGACACGGCGGCGTCCTGCATGTTGCGTTTGGTCCTTCGCGGCTCGGCACTTTTCCTCTGCGCGGCACTCCTTTCCGGTGCGCCGGCACGCTGCGCGAAACTAGACGCGCCTCCGGCGGCATACACCGCGATTGCCAAGATTTATTCCGGCGATCCGGACGCGGCCATCGAAGACGCGCGGCGGTTGCAGCAGGAGCGGCCCGAGCATCCGCTCGGCTACCTCCTGGAGGGCGAAGCGCTGTGGTGGAAGATCTGGTGCACATCCGCGGAGTTCAAGTACGGAATGACCTACGCCCGCCACCGGGCCAGACTCGCCGCCGACCAGCATTACCTCGACCTGGCTGCGAAAGCCTCGTCGTTGGCGGACGCGCAGATTGCGCGTGGCGATAGCGCGTCCATGCAGTTCTATGCCGGCATGGCCGATGCGCTGGCGGCGCGGCTCTACGGCTTGCGCGGAGAGGCCCGCAATGGCGCGCGGGCCGGCGTTCGGGCGCGCGAGCATCTGCTTCGCGCCGTGGCTCTCGATTCCGACCTGGTGGACGCGGACTTCGGCCTGGGCCTCTACAATTATTATGCCGATACGCTCTCCGGCATCGCCCGCGTTTTGCGTTTCTTCATGGGCATTCCCGGCGGCAGCAAGCAGGAGGGCATTCGCCAGCTCGAACATGCCATCGCTGCAGGGGAGCTCACCCCTGCGGAGGCCCGCTTTTATCTTGCCCTGTGTTTGCACAATTACGATCAGAAGTACGAGCGCGCCCTGGAAGTGGCCGACCCTCTCGTGGAACAGTATCCTTCCAATCCACTGTTCCGGCTGATCCGGGGCGACCTGTACGCCAAGCTCGGCCGCAAGGAAGAGGCTGCGGAGTGCTATCGGGCTGCCGCGGCTCTACCGGTACGCGATCCGGAGTGCCGCGCGCACATCCAAGAACTGGTTCGCGCGTCCCTTGCGGCCATCGGGGCGGAAGCTGCGGCCGGCGGGCACTGATGCCGAGCGAGAATCGCTTGCCAGGTGCTCCGGAGGCGGCCGGGAATGCTGATTGACCTCATCCCCGCTGGGATGGTAAGCATGTAGGGTTGCGCGGCGGGCCGTTAGCCAGGGTAACGCGTGCCGACAGTGCGTCTGTCGGCGACCGGGCGGTTCTCGCAGGCGGGTAAACGCGCAGGGCGGATCGAGCATCTCATTCCAACAGCACTTTGGCGTCGCGGGGTCCCCCGCTGTTCGCCTGGGCAAGTAGGCCGCTTGGCGGCAACTTGGGAGCACCGACCGCCTCGCGGTCACAAGTAACGAGGGAGTATCAATGAAGCGGTTTGGGACGGTGATAGGTGTGACCGTGGAGCGTCTGACGCTGGGTGTCGCTCTGGCGGCGATTTTTGCCGTGGCGGGTTGCAACGACTACGGCAATACCTTTCAGAATCCCACCGGTGCGTCGATTAGCGCGCTTTCTCCCTCGACCATCGGGGCGGGGAGTCCGGATTTCACCTTGACCGTTCAGGGTTCTGGGTTCGTTGCCAAGACCGTGGTGCAGTGGAACGGAAAGACTATCGCCACGCAAGTCCAGATGGACAGCGCGGGAAACGTACTCGGGATCACCGGTACGGTCACGGCGGCGCTGGTCGCCAAGCCCGGCACCGCCTTCGTCAACACTTTAAGCCCGGCCTCTGGGGCGGGAAACAATGGGCTCTCCAATTCCATCGCGTTCATCGTCAATCCCCCAGGCAGTACTCTGCCCACAATTACTTCGATGTCTCCGACTAGCGCCGCGGCCGGAAGCGCGTCCTTTACGCTGACAGTCAACGGCACGAACTTCCTGCCCACTTCGGATCCGTCCGGAGGCTCGCAGGTGCATTGGAATTTCGGGCCGACGCAAAGCACGCTTCCCATCGTCAGCATTAGCTCGACGCAGATTCAGGCCACGGTGGACACCAGCCTCCTGGTCAATGCCACCACCCAGGCGGTCACCGCGACGGTGACAGTGTTCAATCCACCAGCCTCGTCAACGAGCGGTGGCGGGGGAACCAGCGCCAACGGCTTGCCTTTCTCGATCAACCCCGCGGGGAGCGGCATGATATCGACCGCAGTGGCTGAAGAGACGCCTGCCGTGAGCATGGACGGGCGCTACGTGGCGTATACCGCGACCCAATCCGGCCACGCGCAGGTTTTTGTGCGCGACACGTGTGAGGGCGCGGCCTCGGGCTGCCAGGCGCACACCATGCTTCTTTCCGCCGCGAGCGACGGCACCGCCGGAAACGACGATAGCCGGTCTCCTTCGATGAGTTCTGACGGCCGCTACATCGCGTTCAGTTCGGCGGCGACCAATCTGGTCAGCGGCGCGGGAACTGGCCGCCAGGTGTATTTGCGGGATACTTGTTTTGGCGCGGGCTCGGGATCGTGCGCGCCTGCCACGCGGCTGGTCTCCACGGATGCCAACGGAGCGCTAGTCGGCACGGAAAGTATTTTGCCGTCGGTGAGCGCCTCGGGGCGCTTCGTGGCGTTCTTGTCGGTGACGCCGAGTCATGCCACGGGCCAGGCTTCCGCGCAAACCAAGGCTAGCGCTTCGGGAACGAATAGCGGGTATCGCCAGGTTTTTGTGCGCGACACCTGCCTCGGCGCCACGGATTGCGCGCCGAAGACCACCCGTATCTCGCTGCAACCCGGCGATACTTCCGCGACGGACGCCAAGCCCGCGGGTCCGGCGCTCAGTGCCAGTGCCAATCGCGTGGCGCTTGCCGGAGCCGGCGCGCCGACTCTCTTTAGCCGGTCTGTTGCGGTAGACGATCGAGTTTTCTTGGCGCTCGTCGGCAACCAGCACTAGGTTGGCGAATGCCGCGGCCTCCGAAATCCCCAAAAGATGCAGCTCTGCTGAATATCACCAACGCTGGCCAGACGGTCTTGATCACCGGCGCCGGGGGGTGCATCGGCTCGGCGCTCGCGAAGGCCATTGTCAATTCCGGAACCGGACTTGTCGTTCTGTTGGATCATTCCGAGCAAAATCTTTACGAAATTCACATGGAACTGAATGCCGGGACTTCCGGCGCACTCCATGTTCCGATCCTCGGGGACATTTTGGACCATGCTTTGCTCGACGAAATTCTGGAGAAGCACCGGCCGGACACCGTCTACCACGCCGCCGCCTTTAAGCATGTGCCGCTCATGGAGGAGAATCCCATCGCCGTCATTCGCAACAACGTGCTGGGCACATTGGCCTTGGCGAAGGCTGCGCTGCGAAATGACGTCGCGCGCTTGCTGATGATATCGACCGACAAAGCGGTGAACCCGCACAGCGCCATGGGTGCCGCAAAGCGGGTCGCGGAACTCGTTTTGCTGCGCTTCGGCAGTTCGAGGACGCGCATGAGCGCGCTGCGCCTGGGAAACGTGAAGGGTTCTCACGGCAGCGTGCTTCCGCTTTTCCAGCAACAGTTGGAACGAGGCGGGCCGCTGACGGTGACGCATCCGGAATCGCGGCGCTACTTTCTTTCTCTTCCAGAGACCGTGGACTTGATTCTCGCGGCCGCAGCCCTTGGCGAAGACGCCGGCATTCTGGTTCCCGAACTCGGAGAGCCGATCAAGATCGTCGATCTCGCAAAGCAGGTGATCCGGGAAGCGGGTCGCGATGGCGCGGCGCAGACCGAAATCGTTTTCACCGCCTTGCGTCCCGGCGACAAGCTGAGCGAGGAACTGGTTTCGGCTCGCGAGCGGACCGAGCCTACCGGCGACTCCCGGCTCTGGCGAGTGAAGTCCGCGCCGATCGCACCCGATGCTTTGGATTCCGCGGTGCAGGCAATTTCGGAGGGCGTGCGTCTGCGCAATCTGGCGATCCTGTTAGAGGCACTGTGCGGTATCGTCCCGGAATATCAGCCTAGCCAAACGCTGCTGAGCCGTTTAAATCCCACGCCGGTTTGAGAATAATTTGAAGCGCAAAATTGCGGTTGTCACCACATCGCGTGCCGACTACAGCCATCTGTATTGGCCGCTCAAGGATTTGTCCGCGCATCCGCAGGTAGACCTGAAGCTGATCGTTGTGGGATCGCATCTTTCGCCGGAGTTTGGACACACGGTCCGGGAAATCGAGAGAGATGGATTCCCCATCGCCGGAAAGGTCGAGTGTCTGCTGAGTTCCGACAGCGACGTGGGCATGGCTAAGACGATTGGCGTCGCGACCTTGAGCCTCGCCGATCTCCTCGGGCAGATGCGGCCGGACTTGCTGCTGTTGATCGCGGATCGCTACGAAATGCTGGCTCCTGCGTCGGTCGCGTTGGCGTTGCGCATTCCCATTGCGCACATCGAGGGGGGCGAGATCAGCGAGGGCGCCATTGATGACGCCGTCAGGAATGCGCTGACGATGATGAGCCACGTCCACTTTACTTCCACCCACGACGCGCGGCAGAGGATCATCTCGATGGGAGAAGAACCGTGGCGAGTGCACCGCGCGGGCGCTCCCTCCCTGGATCATTTGCGCCGGCAGACCCTATTTTCGCGAGAGCAAATGGAATCGCGCCTGAAGATAAAACTGAAAAATCCGGCGATCTTGGTGACCTACCATCCCGTTACCATCGCTCGCGATACCACGGTGGAAGCGGATGCCTTGTTTTCGGCTCTGGCCACTTTGCAGGAGCAGCTGCTGTTCTGCTATCCCAACGCCGACGCCGGCAGCCGTGACCTGATCGCGCGCACGCGTTCATTCGCGGCGGCGCGGGCGGATTCTCATGTGTTCGTGAATCTGGATGCCCTGACCTATTGGAGCCTGCTCCGCCAGGTAGACGTGGTTCTGGGCAATTCGAGCAGCGGGATCATGGAGACTCCGTCGTTCGCCATCCCTACGATCAATGTCGGTTTGCGGCAGCAAGGCCGGGAACGCGCGCGGAACATTTTGGACGCGGCTCCGGACGCGGATACCATCCTGCGCGCGGTGCACACGGCAAAGAGCGACGAGTTCCGCCGCTCGTTGGAAGGCATGAGCAATCCCTACGGCGACGGCGTCGCGTCACAAAAAATTGTGGAGGTTTTGACGACGGTGCCGCTGGGTCAAGATCTGCTAATGAAGCGTCATGGGTCTTCCCGCGCCCAAGGCCAGCACTAGCCCAAGAAACCCAAGTTCGCCGTCTGGAAGTTCGCCAGGTTTGGGAAGATGGATGGCAGATCGGTGCTGGCTACGCCGAACCACGACGCAAGCGTCGCTGCGTACTGGTCCACCGACGTCGAAGGAATCCACCGCCCGTTGCTCCCGGTGTCATCCGGTCCGGTCAGCGCCAACGTGGGGAAGGTCCCGTACATCGCGTTGCCCTTTACCGCGCCGCCCATCATCAATTGGTGGCCGCCCCAAGCATGGTCGGTGCCGCCGTTGGAGCCCGGTTGGAAGGTGCGGCTGAACTCCGACAGGGTAAACGTGGTCACCGAATTGGCCACGCCCAGTTCCTGTGTGGCCTGATAGAACGCCGCCATGGCCGGGCTCAGTTGGGAATACAGGCCCACCTGTGTGGCCAACTGATCGCTGTGGGTGTCGAATCCGCCGATGGAGCAGAAGAAAATCTGCCGGCTGATTCCCAAGGCGCTCCTCGCCGCAATCACCTGCGCCACCTGCTTCAACTGCGACGCCAGCCCGTTGTTGGCCGGAAACACCGTCTGAATGGCTGGAATATTCTTCAGCGCGGTCGACAGCAGGACGCCTTCCTGGATCGCCTGCCCGGTCACCGCGCTCGACGCCTGCACCAGAGAGATGCCTGTGTCCAGCGTCAACAGCTGCTGAACAGCCACAAGTCGCGCCTGCGCCGCCGCGGAGGTGTCGATGCCGTTGATTCCCGGCGTACTGCCCGGATTCATCGTGAAGGGCCGCGTGGTAATTCCGGTAGAAAAGATCGTATTCCCAGCGACCGACAAGATCGGCGGGAATTGCGCGGCCGCGTTGAATGCCGGCTGGATCTTGTCGGCCACCTTTCCTGCCCATCCCGCATTCTGCAGTCCGGCGAGTTGCGTGGTCTGCCACTGATTTTGTTGGTCGGAGTGCGAGAAAAGATTTTGCGGCAGACTGGTTTGCTTCTGGTAGTTCTGGCGGGTGGTTGGTTGCACCAGGGTTCCCACGTTGGCCAGCACCGCCAGCGATTTCTGGTTGTTGAAGAGACCCTGAAGCTCCGGCAGGTTCGGATGCAGCCCGAAATTGGCCTGCCCCCCGATCTGCAGCGGCAGCAGCGACGCCTGCGATAACGCCAGGTTCGCGCGGATCGACTGGTAGTTGGCGTACTGCGAGCCCAGCGGCACGATCAAGTTGTTGGCGTCGTTGCCGCCAAACATGAAAATACACACCAGTGCCTTGTAGTCCGTGGTGCCCTGCGCCAGTGCGCTCACCAGTCCAAACTTGCTAAGGCCGCTGACCAGCGATGCCGTGGCTGCCGAGCAGCACGCCAGCCGGACAAAGTCTCTTCGTGTATGTATCGTCATGTTCTTTCTCCCCCCACCCTTAGCGCTGGACCTGGTACTGCGACGACGAAGTCACTAGATAAATCGCTGCCTTCGCCTGATTCTTTGTATCGGTGCTGGTGACCGCGTTGACCGCCGTCACGATGCTCTGCTTCATCGCACTCGACATTGTTCCGTGCAGGAACAAAGTGTTCAGCCAATCGGCCATCTGGTCCGGTGTGCCCGCGGTAATCACCGGTGTGAAATTTAGAGTCGTACCACCGCTGATCTGCCCGTACACGATCGAATTGATGAAGTTCACGCGAGCCAGGCTGGTGTTGGTGTTGAAAATGGCGAACTCCGGCCCGTTCAGCGTCGTTCCCGGAATGAGGTTGGCCGGCGGGAAGAAATTGAACACACTTCCCGAATTGAACAAGCTCTGCGACATGCTGCCGCCCGAGTTGGTGAAGCCGCCGCCATCGGTGGTCGCATGGAAAGCCCGCGCGATGCTTACCATCATCACCACGGGCTCGCGCAGCTTGCCGTCTCCGGGGTCGGCGGTGGTCGGCAAATCGCCGCGCCGGGCTTCGCTATCCAAAAGGATCGCAGCGATAGTGGCCTGCATGTCGCCGCGCTTCCCGGAGCCGTAGGCTTGGAATTTTCCGCTGGCGAACGCCGACGCCACTCTGCCGACATAGGCCGGGCTAGGATTGCTGGTGACCAGCTTCTCGATCAATTGCTGCGCCACGAAAGGCGGCAGGTTCGGATGGTTGAAGATAATCGTGAGCACGGAAGTCAGTTCTTGCTCCGCGGATTCTCCCGCCGCGACCGGCTGTCCCAGGAGCGTCTTCGCGCCGCCGTCGTGATTGGACTCGAATGGCAGCATCGGCCCGCCGTAATACTCCTGATTATGTTTCTGCAGCGTTTGTCCCGGCGTCGTCGGGTACGTCCATCCTGTGAACGAGCGCCCCAAGGCCATCACGTCATCCTGCGTGTAGGTGGGGATGGGATTGCCGGTGCCGTCGAGTTGCGGCGTGCCATCCGGATTGAGCTGGCTGAGGCCCAGCGTAAAGAGCTGCATCAGCTCGCGAGCATAATTCTCGTTGGCGTGCTGGCCGGTCCCAGGCTTGTCGTTGTTCACCATGTCCAAGTAGTGCCCCATCGCCGGGGTCAGCGTGACGTCCCTCATCACGTCGAAGTAATTGCCCAGCGCGTCGTTCTCCAAAGCCCGCATATAGTTGGTGTAACCAGTGGGGTCGCCCACCTTGTTCTGGGAAACCACCCAGAGCTCATTCAGCGCGAACCCCACGCGTTGCCGCAATTGGTCGCCGCCATTCACCGCGTTCAGAAAAAACTGGCTCTGCACTTTACCGACGCCCATGTCCGTAGCCAGCGGATCGGGATACGTCGAAACCGGCGCCGTGAATTGATTCTGCAAGAAAGGATCAAAGCCCAATTGCTGTACTTGGTTGACCAGTTCGGGTGTCGGTCCAAACGTGGATTGCTCCAGCATTCGCACCGCTGCCACCGACGTCACCGGGGTGCCACCGACGAGAATCTGCGCCATCAGCGTCGCCGAGGTGGCTCCGCCCGGATTGGGATTCTCCACCACCACCGGAATGCTGCCCGTCTGCGCCGGCGCCACGCTTCCGGTCGCATCCAACTCCGTGGGCGACACGTACATACTCGTCAGCGTCTGCCCGCCAAAGGTCACCACCGAGGTTTTCACAAAGCCGCTTCCGGTCAGCGTCAACATGAACGCGCCAGTGCCCAGCGTGTTGGGTGTGACCGCAACCAGCACCGGGATCGGATTTTCCAGCGTGACTCCGCTGTTGGCTTTCTTGGTGGCATCGGCAGCGCTGCTCGCCGTTACCGTAATGGTGTTGGGAGTCGGCAGATTCGCCGGCGCGGTATACAGCCCTGCGGCACTGATCGTGCCGGTGGTTGCATTTCCACCGGCGACGCCGTTCACCGACCATGCCACGGCCGTGTTGGTGGTTCCAGTGACCGTCGCCGTAAAGTTCTGGGTGCTGCCCGCACGAACGGTTGCGCTCGGCGGCACCACGGCCACGGCGATGGCCGAATTGGCCACCACCTCAGCATTGAGTTTCGCCGAAACAATGAGGCCCGGATTGGGGTTCTGCACGGTGATCGCAACGCTTCCGACCTGGCTCGCGGTTGCCGTACCGGTAGCCATGAGTTGCGTCGAAGACACGCGCGTAGTGGTCAGCGTCGTCGCCCCGAAAAGAATCGTCGCGCCCGGGGCAAAGTTTGTGCCCGTGGCCGTCAGCGTAAACGCCCCAACCGGAATCGAAGTAGGCGTAACGGAAGCGAGCTGCGGAGTAGGATTCTCCAGCGACACCGCACTGCTCGCCGTTTTTGTAGTGTCGGCCGTCTCGGTCACGCCGATGGTGACGGTATTCGTTGCGGGAGGGAATTGTGGCGCGGTATAAACGCCGCCGGCGGTGATCAATCCCATGGCCGCATTCCCGCCGCCAACGCCGTTAACGGACCATGCCAGCGCAGGCGTCGTCCCATCGTTCGTCGAGGCCGTGAACGTCTGGGTGTCTCCGCCGCGAATCGTCGCGGATGAGGGAGTGACCATCAGTTGCCCCGGCGTTGGAGGCGTTGTTCCGCCGCTCTTCACCAATCCGGTGCAGCCGGTTAAAAGGAGCGCCAGAAGCCCGGTTTGCGCCATCCAGATTCGTTTCACGGCTTCCCCCATGACCATATGCGCAGCTCAACTCTAGAAATAACGAAGGTGCAATCGCTGTTCTGAGTTAGCGCGTCGATGGCTTACTTGGTTGTGTGAACTGGGTGAGCCGAGAGTAGTGCGCGCTGTGCGGAAGAGGCTACTGGTCTGGAGAACAGATTGTGAACACTTGCCCGGGTGGGCCACTCATGCAACTGCCAAAAAGCGTGATGGAATCTGCGGATCCCGCGGCGTTCTTCATGCTGCAATCGCCTACGTGATCCAATCGCGCGCGCCGGCCGTAACACGCAAGATCGGTACAAGACGCAATCAAATGCCGCTGCGGAGAATCGCCTCTAGTTGAAGCGCACCTTCATATCCGGCCGCTTCTCCAAATGCACGGAATCGATAAACCGCACCTGCCGGTCGTCCAGCGTCAGGATCATTGAGCTGGTGCGAACGCCCTCGCCGAAGAAGCGCACGCCCTTCAGCAAGTTGCCGTCGGTCACGCCGGTGCACGCGAAGATCATCTTCTTTCCCGGTGCCAGATCCTCTGTGCTGTAGATTCGCTTGGGGTCTTTCACGCCCATTTTTGCCAGCCGCTCGGCATCCTGCGGCTTGCCCACCACCAGGCGCGCCAAAATCTGTCCGTTCAAGCAGCGCAACGCCGCCGCCGTCAGCACGCCTTCGGGAGCTCCGCCGATCCCCATCACAGCATGCACGCTGGTTCCCACCACCGCAGCGGAAATGCCCGCCGACAAATCGCCGTCTCCGATCAGCCGGATTCGCGCGCCGGCCTTGCGGATATCTTCCATCAGCTTTTCGTGCCGCGGCCGGTCCAGAACGATGACCACCAAATCTTCCACATCGCGGTCTAACCGCTTGGCGATCGATTTCAAATTGTCGGCAACCGGCGCATCCAGCTCCACCGCGCCCTTGCACGACGGCCCCACAACAATCTTCTCCATATAAATGTCCGGCGCGTGCAACAACCCACCTTTTTCGCTGGCCGCCAGCACCGCGATGGCGCCCGGGGCGCCCATTGCGCACAGATTCGTGCCCTCCAGCGGATCGACGGCGATGTCCACCTCGGGAAACAGGGCCTTCGGTGCGTGCGTGGCCAGCCCCACCTTTTCGCCGATGTACAGCATCGGCGCTTCATCGCGCTCGCCCTCGCCGATCACGATGGTGCCGTCCATCTCCACGGCATCCATTGTTTTGCGCATCGCTTCCACCGCCACTTCGTCCGCTTTGTGGCGGTCGCCAAATCCCATCGTGCGCGCCGCCGCAATCGCGCCGTTCTCCACGACGCGCAGAAATTCCAGGCTAAGCTGTTCTTCCATTGAGCGATGTCCTCCGACCGGGACGCTATGCTAGACCAAACAGGGTCCGCACGTCGATATGAAGCCCGCGTTCTCTTAACGCCGCGCCGCTAAAACGTCACACCGCGACTCAGCTATCCGTAACCGCGATTTGCGGTAAAATCAATTCATGTTCGACGCTCATCGCTTCCTTCTCTTTTTCGCCGCCGCCCTCCTCCTGGCCATTACGCCCGGGCCCGGCATCTTTTACGTGCTGGCGCGCAGCCTCGCCGGCGGCCGCCGCGAAGGCATCCAGTCCTCGCTCGGCACTTTCGTCGGCGGGCTCTTTCACGTGTTCGCCGCGGCCTTGGGCATTTCCGCGATCCTCGCCGCTTCCGCCGTAGCTTTTCACACCGTGAAATATGCCGGAGCAGCTTACCTGGTCTGGCTCGGTATCCGTATGATCCGCACTCGCAACGCCGAACTCGTCGTAGAGACCGCAGCGCCATCCCAAGGCGCATTCCGTCAAGGCATTTTCACCGAAGCCCTGAATCCCAAGACCGCTTTATTCTTTCTGTCTTTCATCCCGCAATTCATCACTCCCGAACGCGGCCACATTTTTCTGCAGTTCGTGGTTCTCGGGGCGCTTTCGGTGGTGCTCAACACCGCCGCCGATCTCGTTGTCGTCTTCCTGGCTTCCCCTCTGGAGCGCAAGCTCAAGAGCAGCGCCAAATTCCGTCGCCGCCAGCGCGTCGCCTCCGGACTTGGCATGATCGGCCTCGGCGCCTACGTGGCCCTGGCCGATACTAAGTAATTATCAGTCCGGCCATGAAATAGCACGTTCACTGCCACGCGTCCGGCCAGCGACTTTCGTATTGCTTCTACTCAGCGATCTAGGCAGAGTACCGGAGAATGGTTTTCCGCCTTTCCAGCTCTGTGGCACGCGTGTTTCTCGTCGTCGCGGCCTTCCTGCTCGCTGCCGCGCTCTCTTACTCCAGCATCCGCAACGCTCGCGCCGCTCACAACGCCGGCTTGCAAACTCTGCAAGGCTACGAAAAAGCCGCGCAGCTCGAGTCCGGCAATCCCTTGAATTGGTATCTTCTCGGTCACTACTGGCTGTTCAACCTCGAAGAGCCGGATACCGGCCGGGCCATCAGCGCCTACCGCACCTCTCTCGCTCTCGATCCGCGTTCCGCCAATACCTGGATGGACCTGGCGGCCGCGTACGAATCGCAAGGCGACCTCCAGGAAGCTCGCGAGGCGTTCTCGCATGCCACGCGCGCATACCCGCTCTCCGCGGAAGTGTCCTGGCGTTACGGAAATTTTCTGCTGCGGCAAGGCGATCTGCCCCAGGCCTTCTCCGAAATCCGGCACGCGGTGGAGGTCGATCCGCAGCGCGCCGCCGAAGCGTTTTCGCGATCCTGGCGCGTCGATCCAGACATTCAAGCCATCTTGGACAAAGTGCTCCCTCCCAGCGCACCGGTGTACCTCGACGCTATCCGGGAGCTCGATTTCAGCGAGGAGGTTGCTCCGGCCCTGTCGGTCTGGTCCCGGCTGGTCACGCTGCATCCGCATCTGAAACTCGGCGACGTTTTCCCGTTTATCGACATGCTCCTTCGCACCCATCACACCGCGGAGGCCCGGCGTGTTTGGGACCAAGCTGCGAATCTTGCCGGCCTCCAACCGCCGGGAGATCCCAGCGGTTCCGTTTTGTGGGATGGAGGCTTCGAAACCGGCGTGCGCGGCGGTGGTTTTTCCTGGGTCTTTGCGCCTTCCCTGGCCGGCGTGCAGATCACCCTGGATACCACGACGAAACACTCCGGGAACCAGTCTCTGCGGCTGGGTTTCGACGGCAAGCGCAACGTCAATTTCTCCGACGTCTGCCATTTCGCGCAGGTGCAGCCCAACACCACGTACCGTCTTTCGGGCTGGCTGCGCACCCAGGCGCTCACCACCAATCAGGGCATCCGGTTTCGCTTGATCTGGCGTGAAAATGGTCAGGCCACATCTCTGGACACCTCTGACGTCCATGGAACCCAGCCGTGGACAAAAATTGAGATGCCTTGGACCTCGCCAAAAGACGTGCAAACGGTCCAGGTGTGCATCAGCCGCAATCCTGCCGACGAATTCAACATCCGCATTCAAGGCACCGCCTGGGTGGACGATGTGTCGCTGGTCCCGCAATCCGCCGGGGACCTCAAGCCATGAAATTCCTGCGCATCGGCATCTGCGCGTTGGTGGTGTTCGCGGTGGCCGCCCACGGAGCCGTCGAGGATTGGGCCCGCGCGGTTCTCGAAACCGGCGCTGGCCTCCTGTTTCTTTTCTGGGCGGTGCGCTCCTATTTCACTAGCGACGCAGAGAGTCGCGTCGTTGTTACTCCTCTTTTGCCGCCGCTGTTGCTGCTAGCCTCGCTCGCACTGGGGCAATTTCTGCTTCACGCCACGGCGTCTGCTTACAGCACCCGCACAGAGTTGGCTCTCCTCGTCGCCGAGTTGCTCCTGCTGTTTCTTGCCGCGCAAGCCTTCCAGACCGCCGAAGACTGGAAGACTTTTATTTGGTTCGTGATGACCTTTGGCTTTCTCGTGGCCATCTTCGGCATCCTCCAGCAGCTCACCTTTAACGGCAAGCTGTACTGGTTCCGCGAGATGCGCTACGGCGGTATTCCCTTCGGGCCTTACGTAAACCGCAACCACTTCGCCGGGTTCATCGAACTGGTCATTCCCGTGGCGCTGGTGCCGCTGGTGCTCGGCAAAGTCCGCAAGGAGCGCTGGTTTGCGGTGGGCATCTTTGCGCTCTTGCCCATCGGCGCGCTGTTTCTGTCGGCCTCTCGCGGCGGTGTCGTGAGTTTCGCCGTGGAGTTGGGAGTTCTCGCTCTCGTGATGGCGCTGCGCCGCACCGGTGGCCAGCACGTATTGGCCGGCGGAGTCATCTTGCTCTTGGCCTTTCTGCTGGTCTCCTGGCTGGGTGTACGCCAGGTTCTCGAGAGATTTTCGTCGCTGCAGACTCTCGAGGTCAGCTCGGGGAAGCGCGCCTCCATGCGCCAGGACACCTGGCGGATTTTCCTGGATCATCGCTGGACCGGCACCGGACTCGGCACCTTGCAGACGGTCTTCCCGGCCTACGAGACGCTCTACGACGGAAAAGTCGTCAATCACACCCACAACGACTACCTCGAAGCCCTGGCGGAAACCGGAATCGCCGGCGGCCTGTGCTGCGCCTGGTTCCTCGGGGTATTGTTCTTCGATTCCCTGCGCCACTTGCTGCAAACGGATAAGTCCTTTGCCGCGGCCCTGCACCTTTCCGGGCTGGTCGCGTCTAGTGGCTTTCTAGTACACAGCCTGGTCGACTTTAATCTTCATATTCCCGCCAACGCCCTCTTATTCCTGCTCATGGCCCATCTGGCTACCGGTGAGGTTCGCCCAGCCTCTCCGCAGCCCTCGCCGATTCATCGCCGGCCAAAGGACTGAAATCACTGATTGAATTTTCCCTTATGACTGTATAATCGGGCTCTGGGGGGTCGTCTATTCGTATGCAGCCAGTCAGACTGGGTGCGATGGTGTCGTGTCTTGGCACTTTCGCGCTTATTGTAGCGTCCGTTCTGGCGCCACCCTCCCGCGCGCAGGATGTCGAAACTTCACAACAAACCAACGACCGTCTGCGTGCCATTGCTGCGGCGTCGCACGTCGCGCCCCCGCGCGATTACGTCATCGGCAGCGGCGACGTGGTGTCCGTTCAAGTCTTCGACGTGCCGGAACTCTCCCGGGAGTTACGCGTCAGCCAGACCGGCACGGTTGGAATTCCCCTGATACCCGTGCGTTTGCACCTTGCCGGCTTAACCGAGGTGCAAGCCGAGCGCAAGATTCAGGAAGTCTTGGAAGCCAACGGCTTGGTGTCGCACGCGGAAGTAAGCGTGGTCGTGAAGGAAAAAAAGAGCAAGCCCATTACCGTCGTCGGGGCGGTCAGCCACCCCATGGTGTATCAGGCCGACCGTCAGGTCACGTTGATCGAAGTTTTGGCCGAGGCCGGTGGCATTTCCGGCGACGCGGGAGACACCGTGATCGTGACGCGCGCGGAACCTGACGCGTCGGTCGACGCTTCCTCCGATACTGCAGAGCCTCCCGCTATCGGCCCGGAAGATGTCCGTCCTCCCCAAGGCCGGGAAGCTACAACCCCATCGCCCGTGACGGATTCGCCCTCGCAAAAAGCAGCGACTCCTCCGCAACCCTCCGAATCCCGCCTGCTGGCGGCGGACGCGGCGGGTCCCCCGCAGGCCGTGCCTCCGCTGCTCAGCACCACCATCACCGTTAACTTGAATCAGATCCTCGAAACCGGCGAAGTAAATAACAACATCATTCTCCAGCCCGGCGATGTCGTCACCGTCCCCCATGCTGGAATTGTGTACGTGCTGGGAGCCGTGCAGCGGCCTGGTGGCTTTGTGGTTTCCAACGACCGCAAGCAACTGACCACCCTAAAAGTGCTTTCCCTGGCCGGTGGTTTGAATCGTACCGCCAAGTCCGAGCGCGCCGTCATCGTCCGCAAGGACGCGACCGGCCAGCAGCGCGAAGTGGAAGTCGACTTGAGAAAAGTAATGAAGTTTGAGTCCGAAGATTTGCAGCTACGCCCCAGCGACATTTTGTATGTGCCCAACAATGGCGCGAAGTCGGCGCTCATTAAGACCGGAGAAGTAGCCTTGGGCATCGGGACGGGTGTCCTGATATATCGCCTTATCCGCTAACATATGGCCGAAGATAGCAAACTGGTTTCTCGCGAAAACTCGTCGAACGGCGCGGTCGATATTGTTGCCCCGTCCCGCCTCCCGGTATGGGATCTGTCGCCTCGCGAACCCCATCTCTACGACTACCTGCTGATTCTCCGGAAGCACCAGTGGCTGGTGCTCTCGTTCATGCTCGCGGTCGTCACCATTGTTTCCATCGCCACCTTTCGCATGCAGCCGGTGTATGTCGCCACCACTCGCATTGAAATCGACCGCGAGAACAACAACATCCTGCCGTTTCAGGGTACCGACTCGTACGATTACATGATGGATCTCGAGAACTACATCGAGACCCAGTCCAAGATTCTCACCAGCGAAACGCTGGGTCTGCAAACTATCCGCAGCGGTGCCCTGGCTGGCAATGCGGATGATCCCAACGAGGACCTTTCTTCCCAGGCGCTGACCACCGGCAGCCTCGCAAACCAGAAGCGCCCGCCGGAATTGGCTGCTTTCCTGGGCAGCTTGAGTGTCAGACGCGTCCCCAACAGCCGCTTGATGGACATCAGTTTTGAGTCCACCAATCCTCTCTTGGCTTCGCAGATCGTCAACGCCCACATCAAGAACTACATCGATCAGAACCGCCGCAGCCACTATCAAGCCACCACGGAGGCCACCAGTTGGCTTACCGACCAGCTCGATGAGCTGCGCATCCGGGTCAAAAATTCCGAAGACGCGCGCCTCGACTACGAGAGAAAAAATCAGATCTGGGAGCTCGACGACAAGCAGAACGTCACCACTCAGCGCTTGTCCGACCTCAACCGCCAGCTCACGGAAGCGCAAACCGAGCGCATGAAGCGGCAGTCGCTCTTTGAGTTCGCCAAATCCGGCGAGATGGACGCGGTGCCGGAAATTCGCGACAGTCCCATCGTGCAGGACCTGCTCCACAAGCGCGCCGAGACGGGTGGCCTGTACACCGACGCGCTCAATCAATACGGCCCCAACTTCCCAAAGGTCCTCAGGCTCCAGTCGCAGGTCAAAGAGCTCGACGCCAACCTCGAAAGGGCAAAGAGGAACGCCGTCGCCGGCATCGAGAGTGAATATCGCGAAGCGCGCCAGCGCGAAGACTTATTGACTCGCAACCTCGATCAGCAGAAGGCCGAAACCAACCAGATGTCCGAGCGCATGGTGCAATACAACATGCTCAAGCGCGACGCCGAAGCCAACAAGTCGCTCTACGACGGCCTACTCACCAAGCTCAAGGAAGCCGGCATTTCCTCGGCCCTGCAATCTTCGAACATCCGCATCGTCGATCCCGCCATGGTGCCCTCTTATCCCGCGCGCCCGGCCAAAGCGCGCAACGTCGTTTTTGCCTTCCTCGCGGGGCTCGTTGGTGGGATCGGCCTGGCCCTCATGCGCGAGTACATGGACAACACCGTCAAGACTCCCGACGACATTGAAACCCTCTCGCGCTTGCCTTCCCTCGCTGTGGTCCCCGCCTTCACCGAAACCAATAGCGACGGCAAGCGTTCCAGAATCCTATCGGGCATCACCACCAACGGCCACGAAAAGCACGTGGAGCTGGTCGCCCAGCACGCTCCCAAGTCCCAAATGTCGGAAGCCTTCCGCGCACTTCGAACCTCGCTGCTCCTTTCGCAGGCCGGTCATCCGCCCCAGGTCATCTTGGTCACCAGCGCGCTGCCCCGCGAAGGCAAGACCACCGCCGCCGCCAATCTCGCCGTAACCCTCGCCCAACTCGGCGACCGCACCTTGCTCATCGACGCTGACCTCCGCAAGCCCGGCGTCGGCCGCCTCCTAAATCTCGGCGACGGCAAATACGCGAGCCTCAGCTCCTATCTCGCAGGCGTCTCCAGCCTCGACCTCGTCACCATCCAGCACCCGCTCATTCCCAATCTTTCCGCCATTCCCACGGGGCCCCTCCCGCCGAATCCGGCCGACTTGCTCTCTTCCCACAAGTTCGCGGACGCCCTTGTCGAGCTCCGCGCCAAGTTCAAATTTATCGTCATCGACACTCCGCCGATCATGGCCGCCACCGACGCCGTAATCCTCTCCGTGCAAGCCGACGGCGTCCTCCTGGTTGTGCGCAGCGGCGAGACCCCCAAGGAAGCCTTCACCCGCACGCGCGATCTGCTGGTCAGCGTGAAGTGCCATCTCCTCGGCGTAGTCCTCAACGCGGTGGATTCCAGCGCCCCGGACTACTACTATTCGTATCGCTACTATCCGTACTCTTATGGCTACGGTCCCCAGGAAGCAACCGATGTACCGCATCTCGGAGACGACGACACGCCCGCAGCTCCCATTTTCAAATCTTCGTCTTCTTCTCACGATCGGGACGACGACGCCCAGCAACTCTAAGGAGGTTCTTTGCGCTCTCTAATCACCGGCGGAGCCGGGTTCATCGGCTCTCATTTAGCGGAGCGCCTCCTCGACCGCGGCGATCGCGTCGTCCTGCTCGACAACTTGTCCACCGGCAGCATGGAAAATATCCGTCATCTCAAAGCCTCCGATCGCATGGAGTACCACCTCGACGCCATCGATAACCGTCAATTGGTCGCCGAACTCGTGGACGACGCCGATGTAGTCGTGCACCTCGCCGCCGCCGTCGGCGTCAAGCTCATCGTCGAAAGCCCGGTCCGCACCATCGAGACCAACGTCAACGGCACGCAAATCATCCTCGAAGCCGCCTGCAAAAAGCGCAAGCTGGTGCTCACCGCCTCCACCTCCGAGGTCTACGGCAAAAACACCAATGTCCCCTTCCACGAAGACGCCGACCTGGTCCTCGGCCCCACCACCAAAGGCCGCTGGAGCTACGCCGCCTCCAAAGCCCTCGACGAATTTCTCGCTCTCTCTTACTGGAAAGAAAAAAAGCTCCCGGTCATCGTAGTCCGCCTTTTCAACACGGTCGGCCCCCGCCAAACGGGCCGGTACGGCATGGTCCTGCCCAATTTCGTCAAATCCGCCCTCGACAATTCCACCATCAGCGTCTACGGCGACGGCCAGCAGTCCCGTTGCTTCTGCGACGTCCGCGACACTGTCGAGTCCCTGGTCCGCCTGATCGACACGCCGCAATCGGTGGGCGAAGTCGTGAACGTCGGCAACACCGAAGAAATCACCATCGAGGCCCTGGCCCAACTCGTAAAAAAGCGCACCGCCAGCAGCTCCGCCATCGAATTCGTCCCCTACGACAAAGCCTACGAGCCCGGCTTCGAAGACATGATGCGCCGCGTCCCCTGCGTCGACAAACTCCACGCCCTCACCGGCTTCCGCCCGCAAACCCCGCTAACCGAAATCATCGACCGCGTCTCCGCCTACTTCCAAGACAAACAAGCCAAAAACGACGCCACTCGCCCCCGCGCCGCCGCCGGCACCGCCGTCTAATCGCCGTCGTCCCAGTAGCACAGACACTCCTGTCTGTGCCAACTGACTCCACGCCACCCCTGATTCAGGAATGTCTTCGAGGTCAGTAGGCCGCCGCAGCCGTCCGGCGGAGTTCCATCACACGCGGCGTTGTTTTTCGGTCAGCAGTTTCTCAAGGCGGGAACCCACTTCTTCATGCGCCAGCACTTGGCCCCGCTCAACTTGCGCCAAGCCCTTTTCGACCTCGCGGAGAAACCAGTCGTCGTAACCAACCAGCCGGTCCACCGCCTCATGCACCAGCGACTCGGCGTTGCGCCCCTGTTCCGCCGCCATGCGGTCCAGCTTGGCTTGCAGCTCCGGCGAAAGACGGACTTCCATGCGGCCAGTGTAGTGTTCATCCCCCGCCTCTGTCCAGCGTCGCTGTTTCGTGGCAACGGTGCTGAGGTACACTGTTCTTTACCCTCGCGATCAGGTGGCTCGAGATGAAACTACGCAAATCCACGGTTCTGCTCAGCTTGATCGCAGCACTTTCCCTCTTAGGTTGCCGGCAAACTCCCCCCGCCGCCCCCGTTTTAGCGCGCGTTTCCGTGCAAACACCGCGCGAAATTCCCTCGCCTGCGCCACGCGACAGCGGCCAGCCCGATCTAGCCGTCGGACCCAACGGCGAAATCTACTTGAGCTGGATCGAAACGCTGGAATCGGGCGATCCCGCCCTGAAATTTGCAATCCGCGAGGACGACAAATGGTCTCCAACGCAAACCATCGCCAGCGGCGAGCAATTGGTCGTCAACATGGCGGACTTTCCTTCCCTATTGCCGCTTCCCGGAGCCGTGCTGGCTGCTCATTGGACCACCTTCGTCCCGCACAGCGAAGGATACAACGTCAACATCGCCTTCTCCCGCGATGCAGGCCGCACCTGGAGCAAGCCGGTAATCCCGCATCGCGATCGCAACCCGGTGGAACATGGCTTCGTCTCGCTGCTCCCCGCACCCGGAGGAGGCGTCGGAGTCATCTGGTTGGATAGCCGAAAATTGAGCAAGAAAAACGCCGCCGCGGCCGGCAACGCGGGCGACGTGGCCATGATGTACACCACCGTCTCTCTCGACGCCAAAGTCGGCCCCGAAGTCTCCATCGACAATCGCGTCTGCGAATGCTGCCAGCCCTCCGCGGTGCCAACCGCAACGGGCATCCTGGCGGCCTACCGTGACCGCACCGACCAGGAAATCCGCGACATCTCGGTAGTCCGCTTCGACGGTAACAAATGGTCGGCCCCCAACAACGTTTTCGCCGACAACTGGAAAATCAACGCCTGCCCCATCAATGGGCCCGCAATCGCCGCCCACGAAAACCACGTCGTCGTAGCCTGGTTCACTGCCGCCAACGATCAGCCCAAAGTAGAAATCGCATTTTCCAACGATGGCGGCACCACCTTCAGCCCCCCCATTCAGGTGGACGAAGGAAACCCCGCAGGCCGCGTAGGCGTAGCCGTCCTGGATTCCGGAAGCGCAATCGTCAGTTGGGTCTCTCGCGGCGATCAAGCCGATCAACGAGTGCAAGTCCGCGCCCGCCAGATCGACCCAGACGGAACCCGCCATCCTTCTTTACTCCTCGGCACCACCAGCTCAGGAAACTTCCCCCGCATCAAGCGCAGCGGCGACTCGATCTTGTTCACTTGGACCGAGCGCACCAAGGACCAAGTCCTCCTCGCGGCTCTAGATTTCAAGACAAACTAAAATCCGCTCGACAAGGGCGAATCCTCACACGTCCGGCTCATACAAGAATCTCGTGGCGTTACCAGATGAACTTTATTGCAAACTGGATCTGCCGAGAGGTGGTCTGCGTGGAGGTAATGAGTCCCGCGCTGGAGATAGGGCTTCCCAGATGATCGAACACCGTGGAGTTGTCGGTCGGCGAGGCAAAGTTCGCCCGGTTGAGAATATTGAAGAACTCTGCGCGGAACTGCACGTTGAAATTCTCCGAGATACGTTTCACGCGATTGTTCTTGAATACCGAGAAATCCAGTTTCGATAATCCGGGTCCAATCAAGGTGTTGCGTCCGAGATTCCCCCACTTACTCGCCCCTGGGAACGCCAAGCATTGCGTCTTGATGTAGTGGATGGGATTTCCTGAATTGGTCAAAGTATGGCACGCAGAGCCCCCG